>Ga0080004_1108903_pt1 | contig 26450 bp, 26 predicted proteins | sample WasSprMetagenome_FD_69207 | JGI IMG/M metagenome (GOLD analysis project Ga0080004, IMG submission 69207) | Sulfidic aquatic microbial communities from Washburn Spring, Yellowstone National Park, USA - WS (SPADES assembly) (version 2) | ecosystem: Environmental > Aquatic > Thermal springs > Hot... | reverse complement strand
ACCAGTGCCCTGGTGAAGCTCTACGTGCAAGAACCAGGTTCTGAGGCGGTGAGGGCGCTCTTAGAAAGGGCTCAGGTCGTTTCCGAAGAGGAGCACCTCTATATAACCCCGCAGGGGATCGATGCCCTCGTGACGACGGCAAGACACACCGGGATCACAAGTTTCTTCATCACGAATACACCCACAGCGCTTCCGGAAGGGGTTTTAAGGGCGGCGGATAACTTGTTCGTGTTCCGGTTGCTGCTCGAGGAGGACATAAAGTGGGTGGCGAAGTCCGGGATGATCGAGGAAAGCTCTTTAGTGGGGCTTGTGAGGGCCCTGCTACATTATTACTGTCTGACAAGACGAGATAAGTAGTGGTGAGGTATCCAGTAATCCTGTGTCCTGATCCGCTTAAAGGGTACGAAGTGAAGTACCAAACTCAGTACTTCTTTATTTGAGCTTCGGGGATAAGTTTAAACAAAGATCGACTTTCCAAAGCCTAAGGTCACTTAAACTTTGCTAAAGGCGACTTGTCTGAACCTTTCACACCTACCATTGCCTGTACCTTTCCCCTTGTTTGTCCAGACGTCTCGAAGGAAAATCTTCGTGGTTCCATCGCAAAGGAGTCGGCCCTCACCATTCCGTGGCCATTCCTTAGGACCATCACCTCGTACCCTGAGAGCTCTGCTAGCCCAGGTCAATCTAAAAGCAGTTGAGAGCCTCCAATTGCTATTGAAGGAGAGGCGCCGTTATCTTCATAACTCGCCTTTTGGGCTCATTGTTATCCTCCGGCCTGAGGTGTGCTTGACTTAAAAACCGAAGGAGCCGGGAGTAACCTCTTTTCTTCTCTAGGCTCAGTGCGAGGCCTGGGAGATGATACCTGGCTCTCATTTTTATCTATCTCTTGACATACCGCTTTTGAAGTGTTATCATACGTTTGCACAACAAGGGGGTGATGTATGAAAAGATGGATTCTGTTGGGGGTATTAGTACTAGGGAGTTTCGTGTTAGGAGTTAGCCAGCAGGTTCTTGTTTATGCAGCTCTTGATGAACCTACCCTTCAGGCTATTGCGGAAGCCTTCACCGCTAAAACTGGTATTAAAGTTGTTTGGCTCACTGGAGGAGCTGGAGAACTGGCTGCTCGAATTCGCGCCGAAGCTGCTCGTCCCCAAGCTGATGTATTTATAGGTGGCTCTATTGATATTTATGGGGATCTTGCTCTTGCAGGTCTTTTGGAATCCATTGAGCCACCCAATGCTGCCAATATCCCTGCAGAATTTAAAGATTCACAAGGTCGATACTTTGGTTGGTATCTAGGTGTGCTTGGCTTAGTGATTAATACAGATTTGCTTTCCGAGCTCGGCCTTCCTGAACCCAAAACATGGGATGATTTGCTGGGCCCCCAGTGGAAAGGGCGTGTAGTGAGCTCCAACCCTGCGACAGCAGGGGCCGGTTACATATTCCTTTGTACACAAATTTTCCGCTTTGAAACCGTTGCGCCTTTCTTTGGCTTTACGGGAGAGCAAATAATAAAAGAAGCTGAAGCAGCGGCCTGGAAGTGGTTTGAGCAATTTAAGGCGAATGTGGCACAATTCACGGCAAAAGCGACCGAACCCATTACATTAGTCGCGCAAGGGCAGGCTGTAGCAGGTATGTCATGGGCACATGACATTCTTACATGGATTGAACAAGGATATCCATTAAAACTCATAATCCCGCCTTACACAGGGTTTGAGATTGGTGGGGTTGGCGTCATCAAAGGGGCTCCTCACCCACAGGAAGCGGTGGCTTTCGTAAACTTTGTGCTTTCCAAAGAAGCACAAACTATCAATGCCACTGTTGGGGCCAAGCGATATCCTGTTTCTCCAGGTGTAATATCCCCTACCAATGCTCCTGCATTCGAGAGTGTTATCTTGGTTCCGTATGACCGTACTTGGGCTATTAATAACCGAGGTAGACTATTAGATGAATGGGAGCGCCGCATCGCGCGGTAACCAAAGTAAAACAAGGTATGGGGGTGCTTACCAAGCACCCCCATTTTTCATGAGCCGGTTTTTCAAGATTTACGATGTTGGTTATTTAATTACAATATCCCTAATTCTTTTTATCAGCATTTTTCTTCTTTATCCTGTTATAAAAGTTTTTGCTTATCCTTCATGGGCACAATATGTCAACGCAATTACTAGGCCATTAGCAGTCCGCGCTCTTAAAAATAGTTTATTTATTACTTTACTTTCAACTATTTCATCGGTATTTGTAGGATTCTTATTTGCATATGCAATGAATTATACTAATATTCCTGGTAAATCATTTTTTCATATTATAAGCATATTGCCACTATTGTCTCCCCCTTTTGTGGTCGCATTAGCATGGATTCTGTTATTCGGCCCGCGAGGATTAATAACTTACAACTTACTGCACGTGCGTTGGAATATCTTTGGCTGGAAAGGGTTGTGGCTAGTACAAACTATTGCCTTTTTCCCATACGCTTATCTTGTTATTGATAACGTACTCTCTTCAATCGATCCCAGTCTGGAATACGCTGCAATTAATTTGGGGGGGACCGGAAAACGAACATTTTTGACCGTTACAGTGCCATTAGCGCTACCAGGGATCGTAAACGCGGCTCTGTTAAACGCAATATATATTTTAGCTGACTTTGGTAATCCGATTGTTATCGCAGGCGATTGGCCAGTCTTACCTACAACTATTTATGGTTTGATAAGTGGGCATTACGACGTATTTTCAGCTGCTGCTTTGTCAATAGTCCTATTATTTCCAAGTATTGCCATATACATCTTTTCCCAATTAGCGTTGGGTTCTAAATCTTATGTTACAATTACAGGTAAAGGTAGCGCACTGCCTAGAAAATCCGCTAGCCACACAATGCACTTTGTACTTTTTGTGTTTTGTAGTTTCATAACTCTTATCATCATTGCTGTTTACGGCATACTTCTTGTAGGAGCATTTACAGAAACATGGGGGATAAAATGGACCTTAACGTTGCGGCATTGGTCGGCTTTAACTGGGACTGCGTTGCAATCACTGGTTAATAGTTTAGTTTGCGCAATTATTGCTGGCTTGGCAGCCGCCTTTATAGGCTTAATGGGAGCACAATTCATACATAAGCGCGCTAAGCGAATAATGCGCCTTTGGGATTTTACATTTGTTCTGCCGGCAGCTATTCCAGGTATCTTTCTAGGAATTGGTTATTTATTAGCCTTTAATGCTCCCCCCATTATGCTAACCGGCACATTGCTTATCTTAATCCTTGCTCTTTTGGTTTGGAACATACCTATTGCCTATCAGACGTGTGTCGCAGCTATTAAACAAATCGGTGATGAAATACCTTCTGCGGCTATCACTTTGGGAGCCTCGCCAGTACGTGCATTTCTTTCTACAGTAGCCCCCTTATTACGCGGACCATTTGCATACAGTTTTGTTATGGGCTTTTTGCGCGCTGTTACTAACCTCAGTATTGTTATTTTTCTTATTGGACCTGGTAGAAATGTGGCAACAGTCCATATAATGAACCTTATCCAATATGCTGAGATTCCTCGTGCTACAGTTTTGACTGTTGCTTTATTCGGAATAGCTATAATTGTAGCTATCTTGGCCCAAGCGTTGTTGGGTATACCTTTATTTGGTCGAGGAAGGAGGAAAGAAAGCGTGTAATGTCTGTTATGGAATATTTGGAACTTAGACATATAACCAAAAGGTATGGGAAAGTGGTAGCGGTTAACGAGCTCAGTCTCTCCATCAAGCAAGGTACGCTGGTCACCCTGTTGGGACCTTCAGGATGTGGGAAAACCACCACGTTGCATATATTAGCTGGTTTTACTCAGCCTGACAAAGGCGAAATTTATTTGAACGGTCGGCTCATTAACCATTTACCTCCTCATCGACGTGGGATGAGTTTGGTTTTTCAATCTTATGCATTATTCCCACATATGACAGTTTATGATAACATCGCATATGGTTTGAAAATTCGTAGATTACCACAAAATGAAATATGGGCTCGTGTTAATAAAATAATGCATCTTGTAGGCCTGCAAGGCTTGGAAAAACGCTATCCTCACCAACTATCGGGCGGGCAGCAACAGCGAGTAGCACTAGCGCGTGCTTTAGTAGTAGAACCATATGTTCTATTACTTGACGAACCTCTTTCAAACCTTGATGCTAAATTGCGAATCGCTGTTAGAACTGAAATTCGAAGATTGCAGCGAGCAATGAACATAACCATAGTATATGTAACCCATGATCAAGAAGAAGCTTTGTCCATTTCAGATTTTATTGCACTCATGCATCAGGGCCATATTGTACAATTTGGGACGCCTCACGACCTGTACTGCGCTCCTGCATCTCAATTCGTGGCCGACTTTATCGGTGGATCTAACTTCATATCAGGTTTGGTTACCCGTTGTACCGAGAAGGAGTGTGAGTTTTCGATTGGTAAGCAAATTCTTATAGGGCGGATCGTCAATGCTAACTTATGCCCAAAAACGGGCGATAAGGTAGTTGCTGCAATTCGCCCAGAACATATTATTTTACACTTGGAGCCGCCCCAAAAGGACATTAACATATTGGAAGGGGAAATAATAGATACGGCATTTCTAGGTGCAAAAACACGCGTGTGGGTGCGAGTGCCTGATCAGGAAGCGCCGTTTATAGTGGACATTCCCACTGTATCCACGGTATCAGATTTACAGAACAAACGATGTTGGTTAAGCATCCATCCTTCCAACGTTATAATTGTAGAAGCACTGTAGCTTACAACACGCGGTAGTCTCCTATTAAAAATCAGCGGCCGTAAAACTTTACAGTGGCCACCCTGCATCTTTTAATAATTGCTTTGTTCGAAACATTGCTTCTGCTGCGACTTTGTATGGATCCTCATTTTTGTATTTGGGATGAAATACTTCTATAGATATAGGGCCTCGATAACCAACCTGGTAGATAGCGGCCATTAGATCTGTAAGAGGCAACCCCCCTTCACCTGGTAGTACACGATCTGTGTCATTAAGTTCTTCTAAAGCTTTACCTGTTGTAATAGCATCTGAAAGATGTACTAATCCAATGGCTTTTGGAGAAAGACGCATAATATCTTTGGGCGACGCCTGGCTGATTGCTAAATGGAATGTATCTAAAACCAAAGGTATGCCAGTTGTGTTAGCCAAATGATAAGCTTGCGTGAGATTAGAAAAAGCAAAAGATCGAAAGCCAATTAACTCATACAGTAGTTCAATATGGTATTGCGCTCCTTGCGCTTTGAGCCACGTGAGCTGAGCACACGCTAATGCATCACTTAGTTGAGCAGGGCCGGGTACAAGAATGAGATATGGTACTTGAAACCTTAGAGCTAGCGAAAAAATTGCAGTCGCTTGTGCTGCTAAAGTTGCCTGGTCCCAGGCAAACACATTTTCCAATGCATTCAGTGGAAGCCAAACTAACCCAAGGTTAGCTAAAGTGGTTAGTACTTTTCCTACCCGGTTAGCAGAAGCATACTCTGCTAATGACGGTACTCTGGGCTCAAAGCCCCCAAAACCCGCTTGTTTTGCCACCACAAGAGCCTGTTCCAAAGACGCGTTGGAAATAGTAGCACCATTTAAACCCAACAGTATTGTGGTCATAATAATTACTCACACGTTTGCATTATATTAGTTAGTGATTAGCCTGTCAACTATAGTGCCCCATTTAGTGTGTAAGGGCAATATGGTAGTTCCCTATCTGGATTTCCGCAAATCCCCGCAGCCTGCGCGCTTCCCATGCCTCATCCAGCCGACTCAAAACCAAGTATAGAAGGTTCTCCACAGCACCTTCGCCACAGAAGACCTCGACCATTTTGGTTCGCCTCTTTACCTCTTTGGCCAACCGCTCCAGGAGGTTGGTGGTATAGAGATACCTTCGGATGGGCTTAGGGTGGCGTAAAAACGCAAGAAGGGCATAAGCCTTGGTTTCCCAACGCTCCACGATCTTGGGATAGACCTTGCCCTACCGTTCTCGCAGGTTTCGCATGGCTTCCTCTGCCTCCTCCCGTCTCTCGGCCCGATAGATCTTCTTCAGGGCCTCGGCCAGCGCTTCCCGGTCCTTCTTCCGCGCTTTATTCAGCGCATCCCGCACGGCAGGGAGGACACAAAGGCTCACGCCGCGTCAGGGAAGATTTTCTTGGTCGCTTCCTCTAAGCCCGGAAGGTCATCAGTGATGAAGATTCGCACCCTTTGGACCCCACGCCGCCTGAGGTCCTTAAGCACCTCCTCCCAATTCCGGGCGCTTTCCCCTTCTGCACCAAAGAGCCAAAACCCGAGGTTTTCCCTTCGTCCATCGGGCTTGATCCCGAGAGCCATGTACACGGGTTCCTTCGCCGTTTTTCCTCGACGAATAGAGAGGAAGGTCCCATCCAAAAACACCGCATAGTACTCCTCGCTTAGGGGCCTTTCCCGCTAGGCTTTCACTTCCTCTTCGGTAACTTGGATGAGCCGAGAGATGCTTTGAGGTGAGTAAAAAGCCCCGTAAATTCCTTCTGAGAAGTGGGAGATCTTCCTCGTGCTTACTCCTACAGCGTAAAGGGCAAGGATGATCTCTGAAAGCCCTAAGGAGGCCCGCTTCCGATAGGGGAGGATCCTGGGATGGAAATCGCCTTCCCGTACGCGGGGAACCTTGAGGTCCTCCACCGGCCCCACGAGGGTAAGGAGGTCGCGGGTGTAGTAACCGTTGGCGCTTGTGGGGTGCGTCTCCAAGTACATCGCCCGCTCCTCCCGCATAAGGGCCTCCAGAAGGCCCCGCACCAACTCCTTGAGCTCCGCCTCAAACGCCTTTACCATCTCGTTACGGGCTTTCTTTTGCATGGTAGCTTTCCCTCCTTTCCAAATGGTTTCCCGTCGGGAAGGCTACCATGCTGCCTCCTTACACAATTCCTGGTACACCACCTTTAAAAATGGCTTATTTCTACTTTGCTGGTCTTCTTATCTCCTTCAAATTTTGTCCATCTTAGGATCACAAGCTTCTACACATCCAAGACGATCCCCTCCCCAAATGCCTTCAAATCCGCCCCCCTGGATAGAGCCCCCCGATAACGCACTCCTGACCAAACCGGCACAGCCACCCGCCACTTCGCGGGATCATTCCCGATGAAGTAAGAGACCACCGTATCCAGCCGGCCGAAGGGTTTGAGGCGAACGTTAGGGTTCGCTCCAGGGAATGAGATCCTGATGTTCACTGCTTTCCTTGACTTTTCCTCTTCCCGGAAGGGGAAAAGGCCACCTCTTTCCGTAGGCTCCGATGGCTTCCTTGGTTCCACCAAAGTGATCCATATGGCGTCGGAAGCGATCCATAGTGTTTGCCCTCCTCCCCAAACCTGGAAAAGTGCCCTTGGGTCAAACTGCCCGACGTTCTCTATAAAGAGAGGTAACCCTGTGTAGGAAAAGCCCAAAAGCGGGGAAACCAAAAGACCTAAAAGAATAAAAAATATTTTCTTACCTGGGTTACTTGCCTTTCCCACCTCCATCACCCCCTCCATCCCTCTCCATACGGAGGGAGTTTTTGAGTATTTTAGCGCGATAGAAATTCAAGGGTCAATGCGTACCACAATGTTTTAGAAAAAGTACCGCGTCTTTCCCCTTGTCTCGCATGCCCTTAATGGATCAGGTGAAAGGATTGTAGGGTATCCACTGCTTATCTCCCCCATCGCAAGGCAGGCGTAACGGGGAAGGGCCCTCACAAGCCCCACTAAGGAGGCCTCCTCGATCATCCCCGACTTCGCCACCCACTTTATGTCCTCCTCTAAGGGCAGCCGGAACACAAACAGGTTATCCGCCGCCCGTAAAACCCCTTCCGGAAGGGCTGTCGGTGTATTCGTGATGAAGAAGCTCGTGATCCCGGTGTGCCTCGCCCTCGTCACCAGGGCATCGATCCCCTGCGGGGTCACATAGAGGTGAGCTTCCTCGAAAAACACGAACGGAACTTTTTCTTCCTCCTCTACAAGGGCAAAGAGGAATCTTAAAAGCGCCTGGGCAAACCCCATCCTCGCTGGGGTGGAAAGCCCGGAAAGATCGAACGCCACCGCCCCTCCCTCCCGGATTTCCTTCCAAACCCCCGCGAACGACGAGGCCTCGAGGGGACTCCTCGCCACCATTCCCGTGAGTTTTAAGGCTTCTAGCCGGGACCGAAGGGTCCGGTTCACCGCATCCGCGGCATACCCACTCTGGGTGGGATAGAACTCCCCTTCTTCCGCCATGGAAATAAGCTCATCGATTCCAATGAAGTCTTTCTTCTCCTGAAAGAGCTTTGAAAGCCTCGTCTCAAAATAAAGGAGGGAAGTGGCCGGTGTCCCGAAGGCCTCGAGCATCACGGACAGGGCCTCGACCCCGATCTCCCGTACCCCAAGTTTGAAATCTTTTCCCACCGAATAAGTCCGAACCCCGGGAAGCCCACCGTACTCCCGGTTCACGTCCAAAACGAAACACGGAGCTCCTGCCCGGATAAGCCCAAGGAGGATGACCTTTGCTAGATGCGACTTCCCCGAACCCTTTGCTCCCACGATCACGTTCACTTTCTCTAGGGCTCTTCCGCCCGGGGAGAATTCTTTCCCTTCCAAAGTGCGGCCAAGGAAAATCTTTGGGCCCGGGGTTTCGGGGATGGGTGGGCTTGTCGGGAAAATCTCCGCATTCCAGCCGGGAAAAATTCCGTCCCAGGGGCCGCGGACCTTAGCTCGGGCGACCCATCCTCTTTCTTCAGCTTTGGCCCACACCACTTGGAGGAAAAGTTTTCGAGGGCCTTCCCGAAGGAGGAGGGCTTCGCCGAGCCTTGGGGGTCTGGGGAAGGAGACGAAAGCCTCGTCGCCCTGAAAGGAGAGGAGGGTAAGCCCCCGATTTAAAGGCTTTCTTTTGCCCGGGAGGTCAGGGGGCCTAGGTTCACCTCGTCCCCCCTCCTCGAATAGGGAAATAAGGGCTTTTTCCTCGGCCCTCACGGCTCACCCTCCAGCTTCTTCCCCTTCCGGGCGATCTCGAGGGCGAGGACTACCTGGGTTGAGGAAAGCCGTAAAAGTCTGAATTTCCCACGTTCCCCGCCTTCTAAACCCAGAGCCAGAGCGAGGTCTTTTGGGATGGTTACCCGGAACCGGCCGTCCTTTCCCCGCACCACCGCCACCTCTCCGCCCCGGAGCTTCATGAGTCCTCCACCGTTCTCTTTCATGGTACCATAAAAGGACCTTTAAGGCAAGGAAACGCGGTAGGGACAGGGTTAGATGGGGAAAGGCTAGGTTAAGGGGGACCTGGACGGAAAAGAGGAAGAACTTAACAAAAGGACCCTTTTGTAAAGTAGGGTTCGATCCGGCTTTCTAGATTATTTCCCAAATCCATTGCCGATAGCTAGCGCTGCCACCGAGGATCCAGAGCATCGCGTAACCCATCACCTACGAAATTAAATGCCAAGATGGTTATAGAAAGAGCTAATGCTGGAGCTAAGAACACGTGGATGTAAGAACGCATTGCAATATATCCTTCGTTTATCATCATACCCCAACTAGGCGTGGGCGGATCAACTCCCAAGCCAATGAAACTCAGGAAGGCTTCGTAAAGGATAAAAGTTGGGATCTGAAGGGTAACTTGTACGATGCATGGGCCAATAATATTCGGAAGCAGATGTTTTCTAATGATATGTATGCCGGTCGCCCCGCAAGCTCTGGACGCCTCCACAAAATCCCGCTCTCGTACAGCAAGGGTCATGCCCCTTGCTAAGCGTGCAATCATGAGCCAGGCGGTTAGTCCAATGCCAATACAGATAAAAAACATCCCGCCCAGAGCTCGATCAATAGCTGACAGCGTCCCTGCAAAAGTTCCGGGTGTCACTCTAGCGAAGGAAGATTTAAAGAAAACCATCATTAGAATGATTAGTAACAAAGTTGGAAATCCCCAAGCAATATCCACAAACCTCATCATCAAGTTGTCAACAGTGCCACCGAAGTATCCGGAAACAATGCCGTAACTAATCCCTATCAAAAAGCTTGTGATCGCACTTACAAAAGCAATGGTCAGGGAGACTCGTGTGCCATAGATCAGACGACTAAAAATATCTCGCCCCATATAATCGCACCCTAGCCAATGTTCTCTGCTTGGAGGAGCAAAGTTGTATCGCACATCTCCTTCAGCATAGTGGTAAGGTGCTATCCATGGGGCACCAATTGCCAAAATTGCTAAGCTAACCAGTATCAACAGACCTAAAAGAGCTGCCCGATTGCGGGAAAAGCGCTTCCATGTCCTATATTTAATGCTATCCCTAGGCATGTCTCTCCGTTAGGTATACCTTATGCGAGGATCTATAATTGCGTAAAGAATATCAACGAGCAAGTTCATCATAATAATGCAAAATGCAAATATAAGAGTAAATGTCATTATAACAGGATAATCACGGTTATTTACACTTGTTACGTAATACTTGCCGATCCCTGGAATGGCGAAAATTTGCTCTACAACCATAGATCCAGTAATGATACCTGCAAACGCTGGGCCCGCGACTGTGATTACTGGAATCAGAGCATTGCGCAACACATGACGAATGATTGTCAACCTTTCTGACAGTCCCTTGGCCCGTGCAGTTCTAACATATTCCTCGTTTAAGACCTCCAAAATTGCTGCCCTGGTAAAACGGGCGAACCTAGCAATGTAAGGGGCGCTCAAAGTCAAAGCGGGTAAGACTACGTGAGCGGGGGTGCCCCAGCGTGCCACCGGCAGCCACTTCAGATTCAATGCGAAAATCCAAATCAATAGTGGGCCTATAACTATGTTTGGCATAGAGACACCGATGACTGCTACTGTCATACAGCCATAATCAATAAGGGTATTTGCGTGAACCGCACTTATTACTCCCAACACTACACCAACGAGAATAGCAAAGAAGAAGGAAATCGATCCTAAAATCGCTGTAGGAGGCCACTGCTGAGCTAAGATGTCGTTGACCGTACGGGTTTTGTAAGTAATGGATGGACCAAAATCGAAGCGCATAAATCCCCACATATAGTCGATGTATTGTTTCCAAAGCGGGTCATCAAGATGATATTTTTTCTCTAGATTCTTTATTATCTCAGGCGGGAGAGCTTTTTCTTCAGAAAAAGGCCCACCTGGAATAGCATGCATGAGCAAAAATGTGACGCTGGATACGACAAAGATAACAGGGATTGTCAACAAAAATCGGCGGATTATATAGGACCACATGTGCCCAATATTAACGCTGAGGGCAGGGTGTTTACCCTGCCCTCAGCCTAGGCATTTACCTTAGTGGGAGAGCAAATCCCAGTCTTTGAAGTTTGGAACGTCGTTAATAGTAGCATAGTAGTCGCGAATTACGTAAGGTTTAGTTAGTTCAACCATGGTATAGTAATAAAGCGGTATCAATGCGCAGTCAACCTGACACAGTAGAGTTTCAGCCTTGCGGAACCATTGCATTCGCTCCTCAGGATTGGTTATCCTTTCAAGCATATCGACGGCTTCGTCGAATTCAGGATTCCGATAGCGTGCATAGTTTTCAGGAGTGCGAGAGTCGAAGTTGCGCTTTAAATAGTCGTATCCATCCGGATAAGAAGCCATCCAGCCCAGACGGAAAATCTGAGGAGCATCTTGTTGGAGTGTTTGTAGGTATACCTTCCACTCTTGGTTTGCAAGGTTGACCTTAACATTGAGAACCTTTTGCCAGCACTGTTGAGCGAATTCTGCCACGGCGCGGTGTAGCTCTGAAGTATTGAACATTAGAGTAACCTCAGGGAAGCCTTGGCCATTGGGATAGCCCGCGTCCGCTAGGTATTTTCGGGCCATCTCCGGGTCATATGGTATGCCAATCCCCTCGTCACCCACATAACCAGGGACCCCAGGGCTAATAAATGTAAGGGCAGGTTTCTGGCCGCCTTTGAGGATGTAATCCACCAAGGCTTGGCGATCTATTGCAGCAGCGAAGGCCTTACGCACCAGGGGGTTGTCAAATGGTGGCTTTGTACAGTTAAACCCAAAGAAATACGTCCCAAGGCGTGGGCTACTGTGAAGCTCTTTGCTGAGCACAGGGTCAGTCTTAATGCGGTCCATTTGTGCTGTGGGTGGATCGCGCAACACGTCTAGTTCCCCGGCCTCATACATGGCTAACGCAGTGGAAGCTTCTATAACCATGTAACAGTAGACTTTGTCAAGATGTACCGAATTGGCATCGTAATACTTGGGGTTCTTAACCAACACTAGGTGGTCATCATGCACCCATTCCGCAAGCATAAAGGGCCCGTTACAAATAATATTGCCCGGTTCTGTCCATTTATCCCCATATTTTTCTACAGCTTCCCTAGGAACAGGAACGACTACGCGCGTTGCCAAGGCAGCAAAAAAGCCGACGGGGTGATCAAGCTCAAACTCTACAACGTAATCCGACAAAGCTTTAATCCCTACATCCTCAGCAGAACCGGTGCCGGTGTTGTACGCATATGCACCTTTAATTACCCAAAGAAGATTTGCTGGGGTAGCAGCAGTGGCAGGGTTCAACATTCTCTTCATCGAGTACTCTACGTCATAGGCGGTGACCGGCCTCCCATTAGTCCATACAACGTCGTCTCTTAGGTAGAAGGTCCACTTGAGCCCATCCGGACTGACCTGCCAGCTCTTTGCCAGTTCACCGATTATTTCACCTGTAGCAGGGTTGTAGTCCGTCAAACCTAGGAAAATTTGGCCGATTACTAGAAGGGAGGTTGTATCATGAGCAAGAGCTGGATCAAGGGTAGGGGGCTCCGTACCAAGGTTCCAGCGCAACACTTTTTCGGCTGCTCCGACACTTAGCGCAAAAAATACTAACCCAATGCAAATAAAAGATATTATTTTTTGCATTACACACCTCCTAAAAAGCATTTGTAGGCATTGCTAATTTGTCACTCCTTTTCGCTGCTCGTTATCACCTCCTTTTACAGCACATTTTAAAAAATTATATCTGAAAAACGTTAGGAGTCAAGGGGCAGGAGCGAAGATCTCCATGCTCCTTGATCCTCTAAGTAAACTGGCCATATGCTAGATATAATACTCATCGTGAAGCCAACAAAACTGTATTTGGGCATAAAGGAGTGGCTAAGAGAAGCTATAGCAAAGGGTGAGTTCAAAGTAGGAGACAAACTTCCGTCCGAATTCGAATTGATGAAGCGCTTCAACGTTGCTCGTTCCACTGTGCGTCAAGCACTAAACGAACTCGCTATGGAAGGGTGGCTCTACCGAATACAAGGTAAGGGCACCTACGTAGCAGGATGTAAATACCATCAAACTCTTTCCCGCCTTACAAGTTTTACTGAGGATATGCAATATTTCGGCTTAGCTACGGTCGCCAAAATATTGAGGTGCACCATTGAGTATCCCACCGACACTTTACGTGGTCTTTTGAAAATTTCTTCTTCCGATTTAATCATTGTTATTGAACGCATTAGATATGCCGACAACATGCCTATGGCAATTAACACTTCTATTTTACCTTATAAATTCGTGCCCGATCTCGAAAAAAAGGATCTAGAACACGAGTCCCTTTATACTTTATTAGAACAGTATTATAATCTCCAATTAGGGCGCGCTGAATACTTGGTTGAACCCATAATAGCTGATTCGCGGTTAGCAAAATTGCTACAAATAAAAAAAGGAGCACCCCTGTTACATGTTGAAGGCGTAGTCTTTTTGAAAAGTGGCACACCAATTGAAATGACAAAAATGATCTATCGTGGGGATAAATATAAATTTTCTATTTTAGCTATTAGATAAATATTTTCGGTATATCCTTGCGATAATACAAATGCTTTGGTTGCCACCGTGTTAAAAAGTCGTCTATAACTTGTTTAGCCGTAATTGGCTTTTCGGCTCTTGCTAGCAACGCAAGCGCTCGGGATGCAGTGGTGTAAATTGTGCCTTCTTGTTCATACACATTTGCGAAAAAGAGATCAATCCCAGCTTCACAAAGCTGCTCAAATGGTACTGTAAATGGCGAATTTATTAATGGATTAGTAGGATACCCGATAGGCACCAAATATTTGCATACTGTTGCTTGGTTTGCAAATTCGACAGATTCGAGTAAATCCCCTTCAATGATTGACATACATAGATCTACAAAGTCTGTGATTAACAAGTCGAGGACATTGATGGCTTCAGGATCACCAAAGCGCGCGTTAAACTCTATAACTTTGGGCCCTTTATCCGTCTGCATGAACTGTCCGTAGAGAATACCTCGGTAAGGTGCCTTTGTTGTGCGACTTAGTTGCAAGACAACGTCTTCAACGATGTTATAAGCTTCCTCATAATCCTGCTTGCTTACAAATGGTAAGAGATGATCTGCGCATGAAAATGACCCCATCCCGCCTGTCATTGGTCCAGTATCATTTTCATAAGCATATTTATAATCCTGGACCAATGGCATTGCTTGAATATTCTTGCCATCAGTGAAAACCATCAAAGAAAATTCTTCCCCTTCAAGTTTTTCTTCAATGAGTACTTTGCCATCCTTGGCCAAAAGCTCTTCTCCATAATTCACAACTTCCTCCAGGGAATTAACCTGACGACCATAAACCCTCACACCCTTTCCACCCGTTAGTCCAACGGGTTTTATTACTATTTGTTGGCCTTGCTGCACTTGCTCATAAAGTTGTTTTTTACTCGTGACTATCTTCCAATTCGGATATCCTCGCTTAATATAACGCTTCATAAACTCACGCATAAAACTCTTATCTGATTCAATACGTGCCTGTGCTGACGTTGGGCCAATACAGCGGAAACCCTTTCTACTGAGAGCATCAACCGCACCGGCAGCCAACGGCGATTCTGGTCCAACAATTACTAAATCCGGACTCACGTTAGCAACATACGTGACGAGATGATGAAGATCGGTTAGTTCCCCAATTTCATAATTTGAAGCCATTTGCACCAGGCCAGGATTGGGGATTTCTACGTAAAAAAATAATTCAGGGTGGTATTTACTTTTAGCTGCAGTTTTGGCTATAGCGTGCTCTCTAGCTCCATTGCCAACGATTAAGATTTTCATAACACTGCCTTTCGAACAGCCTTAACGGCTCCCATGAGTTTTCGCACTCTTTGAGGATCGATACGATTAGTTACTAAACCATCTTTTTTAAAATATGTACCCACAATAGCACCATCCGCCAAGCTAAGCAAAACTTGGACATTATCAGGGGTTAAACCACTTCCTATAATAATTCGCGCATCAGGGAGAGCGTCGCGTAAGCTCTTAACTGTCTCCGGTCTGACCGGCTGTCCGGTGCTTTCACCAGTTACGATGACAGCATCAGCACCGCCCCGCTCTAATGCATCCCGCGCAGAGTTGAGTAAACTTCGCTGTGGAAAAGCATAGGTATATTTTCCCTGAATATCGGCCAATACAGCTATTTTTTGAGCTCCAGGCAGTTCATTTTTTAGCCGCATGACACGGGCACTGGCAGGGGCTAAAATTCCAAGATCAGAAAACAAAAAATCCACAAAACCCTCAATACGAACAAAATCTAGCTCAACAGTTGACGCCACATACATTTCGTGTTCAACATCATTAAAAAGTATATTAACACCGACAGGAATACTAACATGTGTTTTTACTTCATGAGCTATAATTGAAATCGCTATTACAGTCGCCAAAGGATTTTTTTCTATCAAATATGGATAATCGTGAAAATTTTCTACAATAATACCGTCGACCCCACCTTCCTCTAGTGCTTTAGCCTCATCCAATGCAAAAGTGATAAGTTCACGCAAAGAAGCGCCTCTATATTTCGGCGCCCCAGGTAGTGGTGGGAGATGTACCATGCCTATAATCGGTTTTTTGACTTCAAAAAGTTTCAACTGTTCCATCAGCGCTCCTTTCCACTAAGCTAAGCACCTCTTCTAAACTTGGCATCTGTGCCCCTATTTTCTGTACTACAACTGCTCCTGCCGCGTTACCCCACTTAAGAGCAATTTGTAGATCATGGTTGTTCAACCATTGATATAAAAAAGCTGCATTAAATGCGTCACCACATCCTGTAGAGTCAATAGCAGGCACTTTGAAGGACGGTGCATAGACATATTCCGCCTCACAAAAAGCGATCGCACCATTTTCTCCCAATTTAATAACTACCAGCGGACATAACTTGGTTAGAAACTTCCCTGCCTTTACTATATCGTCTTGGTTCGTAAGTTTCTGTGCTTCCAATCGGTTTAAAAATAATATTGTAGTGAAGTGAAGAAGTGGCCTCAAGAAATCTATACCGTTAGAAACTCCTCCTGCACCCGGATCCATAGCTAAAGAAGCGGCCAACTCGCCTCTTGAATACCAATCTGCAAGAGCACGCATAGTAGACGGCAGTGGATCAGCCACATAAACGCATTTTGCACCGCGCAGTAAATACAGATCTTCTTCAGTCAGAGAGCGCTCCGCATTCGCACCGCGCCAATGTAATAAGCGGCGTTGCCTATTAGCATCTACAATAGAAACAACCTGTCCAGTAGGAATGTGCGGTACTACTATTACTCTGGATATATTAACGCCTTTTTTTGAAAGTAACTCCAAAAGTTTCATGCCAGCCAAATCCTCGCCAACTGCACCAAACAATTGGCTTTTACCTCCCAGAAGTGCAAATGCTACTGCGACATTAGCTGCGTCACCACCAGGAAACTCGCCAAGCGACAGCACGCGGATCTCTTCGTCAGCTTCTGGAATTCTGGATACTATTAAAATAATATCCAAATTAATATCACCTATTGCTGCTAAATCATAAAATAAAGTCATAATAATTGCATTAAATCTTTAACCACCTCCTTGTCAATTATTAATTGTAAAAGTTTCACCAATCCTTCTAAATCAGACAAATTACAAACTTCTATAGAACTATGGGCATACCGAAGGGGGAAACCAATTTCAAGAGAAATAGCACCTTTGCCTTCTAATTGGCTAAAAGACCCTTCTGTCACAAAACCTTGATATACCCCGAGTTGAAGGTTAACAGCATTTTGCTGAGCGAGCTGAGCTATAAAATCAACTATATGAGGTTTTTGGACAACGCCTATAGCCTCCCCTTTGCCATGAAAAGTGTAAGTCGCCAAAACAGGCCCACACCCTAGCGCCACTGGGCAATACGGAACCAGATCAGGAGTGTCAAAAGCTAGCATAGCATCTACAACAACCAACAGAGCTGGAGCGAGACTCCGAATAGCAGCTATACTGCCACGTAATAGGAATTCCTCTTGCACCGAAAACACAATCGCAACATGTGGAGGAAGCCCATGCTGTTCTAACAGTTCTACTATCGCGGCAATTCCTCCTCGATCATCTAAGGCTGTAGCAAAAATGTGCCCGTTATTTTCGAAGAAAACCCTTTCAAAAACCACAGCACTCCCAACACGGACACCAATCGCATCGACTTCTTGTCTAGATCGACAGCCTATATCCACATACAATTCTCTTCGCGAAGGCACCACTCTTTCTTGTGCACTCTCGGTCAGATGATTGGGTATTGAGCCTACCTTCCCGCGTACCCATCCTCCGACTGCTTTAACAAGTACACAGTGTCCATAAACATCTCGCGGTGAGAGGCCAGGTGCCAACTGGATGCGAATAAAGCCGTTGTCCTCAATATTGCGCACCACACTAAATACTTCATCCATGTGGGCAATCAACACTGTATTTATTTTATCAGTTTGATTTCTAGTAATTATAACATTTCCCTGCAAATCTGTTGATATTTTTATATCGGCCCTCTTCACGCGGTTTTTCAGCCACAATGCGAGTTGGCCCTCATTACCACCAGGGGCTGGAATACTTGTTAGTGTTTTTAATAACTCTTTCATAATTTCAATTGGCGTTGAATGAACAATCTAATATCGCGATTGGCTACAATAGCTAATAACAATATGAATCCTTCTGCAATTTGAGTAAAATACGGGGATATTTGAGCCATAATAAGTCCATTGCCTACAAGAGATAGTACAAATGTTCCTAACAACGTTCCCAACAATCTGGCTTCCCCCCCTACCAGCGGTGTCCCTCCCAAAATGACTGCCGTGATGACACTGAGTTCAAACCCTTGCCCAACATAAGATGAACCTGCAGCTACACGCGCAGCTAATATAATACCTGCCAGTGCTGTAATTGCTCCATTAAAACAATACAAATAAAACCGCAATAGTTTAACGTTAATCCCGGCGCGCCTCGTAGCCTCCTCGTTACTACCAATTCCAGCGACATACGTCCCATAAGGCGTAAGATTAAAAAATGCCCCTGAAAGTAAGATTACTATAAAAGCAATCCATACTGGTACAGGTAGCCCTAAAAACCATCCGCGACCTAAAACAATTACTGGATGGGATGGATCGATCGGGATGGAAAACCCTTTTGTTAATACCAAAGCAATTCCCCGGAGAATCGACATAGTACCCAAAGTAACAATAAACGCAGGAAAATTATGAAACGCAGTGAAGTATCCCGAAAAAGCACCCGTTAGAATACCCGTCAAAATCGCGATGGCAATTATTACGAATAAATTTTTAGTTGCCTGTGTCACCAAAGCTGTTAAAACCCCTACAACAGCCAATAACGAACCAATCGACAAATCGATCCCGCCAGAACAAATTACATAAGTCATTCCTACACCTGCTATCAGATTAGGAGCAATTTGGCGAAATAGATTTAAAAAATTGCCTAAAGTAGCGAATTGCGCACTGATTAAAGAAAAAGTAACAATAAGAATACCGCTAATACAAAACAAGACGCCGTATACAATTACTTCACGGAATTGCGCTACATTCCCAAACAGTCGTGTGCTTGTCTTAATCCTGGACGATTTCATGGTCTACTTTCTCCTTAGGGCGAGCTATCAGTTTTGCCAATAGCTCAATGGTAACCTCGTCTCTAATATGTTCACCAACAACGCGACCTTCGTAAAGCACGCATACTCTATCGCATACTTCTAATATGTCCTGTAAACGATGGCTAATTAGAATGATGCTCACACCATGATTTTTCAGCTCACGTATGACTTCAAGCACTCGCATAGTCTGCCCAACGGCCAAGGCAGCTGTTGGCTCATCCAGGATTAATAATTTTGGAGAGGTCACAAACGCTCGCCCAAGTGCAACTGCCTGCCGCTGTCCGCCAGAAAGATCCCGAACTTTTTTATTTACATCGACTTGAGTAATTTTGAGATCAGACAAAACAGCCGAAGCTCTTTCTTTCAGCAATTGACGTTTCAGAAGTGGCAGAAAAAGGAATCTAGAAACGCATTCGCGACCTAAAAAAAGATTTTGGGCAACCGTTAAGGAATCACATAGGGCCAAATCTTGATATACTGTTTCTATCCCGAGTGCTCTGGCTTTGTTCGGTGAAGTCAATAATATTTTCTCGCCACACCAGAAGACTTCTCCAGCATCTGGCTGAACTGCCCCACTTATTATCTTGACTAACGTGGATTTCCCAGCTCCGTTATCTCCAACTAATCCTACGCACTCGTTGGTGTATACCACGAAATCAACATTGTCCAAAGCCTTAACCGGCCCGAAAAATTTAGTAATTCCCTTAAGTTTCAAAAGCTCTTGACTAGACCTCATTGCGAATTCCTAAAGAGGGGGCTCCGTATGGAGCCCCCTCCCGCATTTTCACTTAAACATTTCGCGGAACTGATCGACATTATCTTTGGTAACGATGACTACAGGAATTATTAGCTCCTCTGGGACCGCCTCGCCCTTCAAGATCTTTAGGGCATATTCGACACCTTTATAGCCCTCCATAAACGGATCTTGTTGCACTATGCCCAAAGCTATGCCTTTGTCAATCGCAGCAATGACACTTTTGTGAAGATCCCAACCAAAGAGCTTGACCCGCCCAGCCAGGCCAGAAGCTTCGATTGCAGCTATAGCCCCAAGGGTTGCTGGCTCACCAGTAGTGTAAACTAGATTAAGATCAGGATTAGCAGTCATTAAGTTCTCAGCTGCTGTCATTGCGATTTCCAAGACATTTTGACCATCGACAATTTGTGCAACTTGGATACCAATCTCGCCCTTTACCGCTTCCAAGAAACCCGCCATCCTCAGATTTTGAATATAGGAGTTCAAAGCCCCAACGATGCCTATTTTTGCTCGGCCTCCCATATTAGTTTTTACATATTCAACGACAAATTTACCAATTTCAACGCCTGCACCATAATTATCGACGCCAATAAAAATTGAGGCGGGCGGCACCTTGATTTTTTGGTCAATCGCGATAACAGGTATTCCAGCGGCCACTGCTTCTTCGATTGCCGGCAAGACTCCAAAAGCGTCCACAGGGTTTACGATAATTGCATTGACACCCAGACGAACTAGATCTTCAATAGAAGAGACTTGTTTAGTAAGGTCATTTTGACAGTCAACGGCTACGTATTCAACGCCAAAATCAGCAGCAGCTTTTTTAATCCCTTCTAGCTGCTGATTGAAGAACAAGGCTTGTAGGTTCCAAACTGTGAAACCTATTTTGATTGGTGTGGCGCCAAGAGCAACAGTCCCTAGAACTAGAGACACAACTAAAAATACAACCGCTTTTTTAAACATTTCATCCTCCTTTTGCCTTACGGCATTCAAGCTTTATTAAACCTCGCTTATTCCTGGTGACACGCGCTCTAACCCCGATCTCACCTCCTTTCCATAACTTGTTCGTACAACTATAATACCCACTGTAGAGCACGTTGTCAAGTCAGTTAGTCATCCTGCTTGGGAGCACAGGTATTCTGTTGAGAAAATGCAAATGTTTAACACAAGGCCACACTGGTTTTGAACAGGAGTTAAAGGACCCCGCGACATTTGTCGCAAAGTGAGATCAGGGGTTGTAAGCCTGCCTAGCAGATGCTTGGGCATTGAGAACTACAATTTGCATCCAATTGTAAGAAGCCCTAAGGCCGATAAATGCGGTCCGCACGAGGCACATTTGGAAGAAGTCCTTTCAGCCGACAGAGCTTCTAAAACCTTGGGGGAAGGCGCCCCTTTAAGCGCGACATATGTCGCGATAGAGGGATCAAAGGTTTTGGGCCTACCTACAGGGAGTGCAACATTGATTATTACAATTGGACCCCAATTGTAACCAGCCTCAAGGTTCATAAAGGCGAGCCATCCGCGGGCAAGAGGAAAGAGCTTTCTTGTCTTCTACGAGACTTTAAATTAAGGGGAAATACCCTTCTGCCTTCTTTTTGAAGTGCGACATTTGTCGCGGAGTAAGGAAAGAAGTTCGCTTTGGCCAGCTATCCTCATGGCTACTTAAATGTTGCTAAGGGGGTGTCGAGCATATTTGACTTTCATTATTGTTTCGTTATAGAATTTTTGGTACGAGAAAAAGATGGGCCGAAGAAAGGGCAAGCGGGAGCGGTCGGATGACAAGGAGGCGCGCTCTGGCATCGAAGGGCAGTTGCAGTGTGGTCAACGTCTTCCGGCCATCACTCAAAGCCTGTTACACACCCCTCAAGAACAACACCCGCCAGCCCATTATTGGCAAGCTGGTAAGCAAGGCTTTTTATAGAAGGGGGCTAAATGCCGCGGAGAAAAAGAACACGCCACACGGAGCCGAATAGCGTGCGTGACTTTCGGCATGCGGAGGCGCGACGGAAGAACAATCCTCCTGCCGGCATCGCACCCACCTACGAAGTCCGCGAGCGGCAGACCAAACAATATGCCTACGATCCGCATCTTGACCCGCAGCTCGTCTGGGCCGGCAAAGCCGAGCACACCTCGTTCGAAGTGGAGGTGGTCCCGCTTCACATCCACGAGCGCATCTCCACCTTCGTTGAAGTCTGTACAAAGCGACAGGATAGAGCGTAGCGATGACCAAAAAATCTTCCAAAAAATCACCGTTCCAGTCTATCTTTGACAGCTACCTCGATGCACTCTTTGATCTCGCCCAGCGCGGCGACGCCCGCGAGGAGAGCCATTATCCCGCCCTGGACAACCTGCTGAACGCCCTCGCCCAGGCGCAGAGGCGCGACATTCAGGTCACCGTGCTGCCCAAGCCGACCGAAGCCGGCAACCCCGATTTCCGCGTTTGGGATGGCTCATATCAGGTCATCGGCTATATCGAGGCCAAGACCCCCGGCGAAAACCTCGACCAGGTGGAGACCTCCGAGCAGCTCCAGCGTTACCTGCACACCTTTCCCAATCTCATCCTGACCGATTTCTACGAATTCCGCCTCTACCGCGACGGCAAGTTGCTCGAACATGCCCTGCTTGCCCGCCCATTCGTTGCCCAACAGCTGAAGGCAAAGCCGCCCGCCGAACAGGTCGAAGAGCTGACGCACCTCTTCGAGACCTTCTTCTCCTTCGTTCTGCCCCCCTCTCTTACGGCCGAAGACCTGGCCCGCGAACTTGCGCGACGCACCCGCTTCCTGCGGGACCAAGTCATCCTCCCAGAATTGAAAGGACAGGTCGCCGCCCAGCAAGGTCCGTTGTACGGCTTCTATGACGCCTTCCGAAACTACCTCATCGCCGGCCTGACCCAAGAGCAGTTCGCCGACCTTTACGCCCAGACCATCACCTACGGACTCTTCGCTGCCCGCACCCGTGCCCAGAACTCTTTTAACCGAAGAATGGCCCACGACCTCATCCCTTCCACCATCGGCATCTTACGCGATGTCTTCAAATTCATCTCGCTCGAAGAGCCCTCGCCGCAGATGAAAGTCATCGTGGACGACATTGCCGCTGTGCTGAACGCCGCCAATGTTCAGGCCATCCTGACGCAGTACTTCCGCCAGGGCAAAGGCGACGACCCCATCCTGCACTTCTACGAGACCTTCCTGGCCGAATACGACCCCGAAACTCGCGAGCGGCGCGGCGTCTATTACACCCCGCAGGCGGTGGTACGTTACATTGTCCGTGCCGTGCATGACCTTTTGAAAATACGCTTCAGCCTGCCCGACGGCCTCGCCGACCCGCGCGTCACCCTGCTCGACCCGGCCGCCGGCACGCTCACCTTCCCCGCCGAGGCTATCCAACTGGCGTTTCAGGAATTCACAGGCAAATACGGCGCAGGCGCAAAGGAAAACTTCCTGCGCAACCATATCCTGCCGCACTTCTACGCCTTCGAGTTGCTCATGGCACCCTATGCCATCGGCCACATGAAGATCGGCTTCCTGCTGGAGTCGCTGGGCGTCCCACTAAAAGACGGGGAGCGCTTCCAGTTCTACCTGACCAACGCCCTGGAGATGAAAGACCCCCAGCAGAGTCAAATTCCCGGTCTTTCTTCACTCTCTGAGGAAAGCCATCAGGCCGCCAGAGTCAAGAAGGACGAGCCGATTCTGGTCATCCTGGGCAATCCGCCCTACTCGGGCATCTCGGCCAACCAGAACGAGTGGACGGAAAAACTGCTCAAGACCGACCTGGACGGAACGCAGAGTTACTACACCGTGGACGGTCAGCCGCTCAGGGAGAAGAACCCCAAATGGCTGCAGGACGATTATGTCAAGTTCCTGCGCTTCGCCCAGTGGAAGATTCACAAGGCCGGGCGCGGCATCGTGGCGATGATCACCAACCACAGCTACCTGGATAACCCCACCTTCCGCGGCATGCGCCAGAGCCTGCTCAAGACCTTCGACGAAATCTACATCCTCGACCTGCACGGCAATAGCCTGAAGCGCGAGACCGCACCCGATGGCAGCCCGGACGAAAACGTCTTCGACATTCGCCAGGGCGTGGCGATTGGCATCTTCGTCAAGTATGGCGAGTCGACAGCGACGAAAAGTCTTTCCTCGCCGCGGGTTTATCACGCCGATCTCTACGGCAAGCGCGAAGACAAATACGCCTGGCTCGATGCACACGACCTCTCCACCGCCGGCTACCAGCCCATCACGCCTGTCTCCCCCTACTACTTTTTCACCCCGCGCCAGACGCAAAACCTGCAAGCCTACCAGTCCTGGCCCTCTGTGACTGACATTTTCCCCGTCAACAGCGTCGGCATCGTCACCGCGCGGGATGGCTTTGCCATTGCTTTCGATAAAACCGAACTGCAAAACCGCGTTCTGCAATTTCAGAATACCCAGGGCTTGCCCGATGATGTGTTGGCGCAGGCCTACGACCTGAAAGACAAGCCCGGCTGGTCGCTGACCGCCGCCCGAAAGAAAGTTCAGGCCGATGCAAATGCGCTGAACAAAATCCATCCCATCCTGTACCGCCCGTTCGATGTGCGCTACGTTTTCTACCACGAAGCTGTCATCGAACGTCCCCGCTCCGAAGTCATGCGCCACATGCTGGCCGGGGAGAATTTGGCGCTTATAACAGTGCGTCAAGTAGCTGAAGGTGTATTCAATCATGCTTTCATCACCGAGAATATAGTTGAAAGCCGAATTACACTCAGCAACAAAGGAATTGCTTATGTATATCCCCTCTACCTCTACCCCTCCACCGAGTCGCCGGACATGTTCCACCAGGCACACCAGCCCAACCTGGCCGACTGGCTGCTGCCCAAACTGAGTGCCGCTTATGGCTTCACCCCCACGCCGGAAGAGGTGCTGGCCTATATCTACGCCGTCCTCTACAGCCCGACCTACCGCCAGAAGTATGCCCAGGAACTGCGCACCGACTTCCCGCGCATCCCCTTCACTGCCGATGGTGATCTTTTCCGCCAGATGGCCGCCCTCGGCCAGCAACTGATTGACCTGCACCTGCTGCGCTCCACTCCCCTGCTTGTGGGCGGCAAGGGGGGTGTCAAGTATCAGGGTCAGGGCAGCGATGTGGTGGAGAAGGTGCGCTATGACGCAGCCACCGGGAGGGTGCACATCAACGCCGACAAATACTTCGAGGGCATCACTCCAGAGATGTGGCAGTACCAGATCGGCGGCTACCAGGTGCTGGAAAAGTACCTGAAAGACCGCAAAGGCCGCTGCCTGGATGACCCCGTGCGCTACATTCACATCGCCTCTGCCATCGCCGAAACCATCCGCCTGCAGCAGCAAATAGACGCCCTCTATCCACAAGTGGAGGCGCAGACGATCTGACCGCCTTCGCCGATAGTCTGTTCTTCACAATCCTGTGGCCGAATAGGCGCCTCTATGCTCGTTAACAACCCCATCCTCAACTCCTCCTTTGAAGAGCCTGTGCGTTATTGGGCTTACGAGGAAGGCCAGCCAGTGCTCAGGGAAGGCCGTCGGCCAGCTGGTTATTACCTCGCGGCCGGAAAGATCCAGGCTGGCCCTTCTTCCTGCGACTAGGCTCAGAAAGAGCAGGCCTTCGGGGATGTGCCAATACTAATCTTGTCCCAACCGAAACACTCGCAAAATCATGGGCCATAGGTTTAAGGAATAAATCACGTCAGCGGGGAACCTCTCCCGGGACATTTCGCACCCTCGAAACGGACCGGATGAAGGAGCGAGCGAACTCGCCCGGCTCAGCCGCTCCAAAGCCAACGGAAGATCCCCCGCGCCCACCAGGGCTTGTGATCCTTTGGTGCGGGGAGGGCCAGCCGCTCTAAGTCCCGAACCTGCTCTTGGAGCTTAAGGGCCATGTCGCGCCAATAGTCCCTTTCCTTCCGCAGATCATCAACGAGTGTTTGTAGTAACTTCAGTTGGACGTCTAGCTGGCCCTGGTTGCCGGCCAGCTCGTCCGTAGCGGCTGACCCGGGAGCAGCCCCGTTGTTGCTTTCATTTCCCTCCGGCGCACCTCTAATCTTTGCCGCCAACTCACCGGCAGCTTGATCGAGGGACATGCCGTGCGTCCGCGCTAGCTCGTCCAAGTCACGGAGCATGTCAAGCACAGCCACAGAGTAAAACTTTTTGCCGCGTGGACCTATCCGAACCTGGCCGTCAAGCAGGTCACCCTGACCGGCAAGCGCGGCTAGCCTCTCACGAACCTGCCGCCGCGTAAGCCCTAAAGTTCTTTGCAGATCCTCAATAGAGTACACGGCAGACTGACGTTAGTTTATGAGACGCGGCATTGGTGGGACATTGGTTAGTTTTTTGACGGACATCCGGGCGTCAGGACTTGACACATAAGGAGAGAACGGGATAAAGTAACTTACGCAACGATTAATGGCATAGGGTGAGAGGGCGGTTATAAAAAATGTGGCCCGAGGTTGGATCTCGGGCCGCCCATAACCTCTCCCCGAAGGGGGATTTTTTGGCACGCGCCGACTATAACATAACCCCTGGCAAGGGGCTTGTCAAGTCAGCGGTCACCGCTCGACCGGACGTTCTTCAGCGCATGCCGCGGTCATGCAATATTGTTTTCGACCTCCTCTCAATCTTGGTTAAAAACGGCTCTGCCACCATTCCCCTTCGGGACCTTGCCAGCGAAGCTCGTCTCTCACCCGAAGCTATTCGCCGCGCCCTCAGGCGCCTCGAAGCCGTAGGCCTCATCACCTGGACGCGTGCCCCAGGCCGCGGCCACCGCTCGGTCATTGCGCTCCGGTGGAAAACGGCGACGGAAACTGAGCAGAGCCAAGTTATCCACAGGCCGCAGGCTTTCGCAGAAGAAAAAGCGAGATTAGATCAG
>Ga0080004_1128766_pt1 | contig 26463 bp, 63 predicted proteins | sample WasSprMetagenome_FD_69207 | JGI IMG/M metagenome (GOLD analysis project Ga0080004, IMG submission 69207) | Sulfidic aquatic microbial communities from Washburn Spring, Yellowstone National Park, USA - WS (SPADES assembly) (version 2) | ecosystem: Environmental > Aquatic > Thermal springs > Hot... | reverse complement strand
GTGAACGGAACTCTGCAATTTCACGGTTGTTATGAAATAACTTGGCATACCAGAACACTAGCCTATTACCGGTTGTCCAGTATACATGATAGGATAGCCTGTAGGCGCCATGCTTTGCTAGGATTGATTTTGGCGCTACACCGTTTTCCCAGCATACCTGCCACTGTGCGAGGTTTGGCTCACCCTCGCCTGAAGCCCCAGCGGCGTTCCCCCCGCTGGTGGGGTTTTGAGCTATTTTTTTCAAGATTTTTGCTTTTTCCATTTATCGACCACCTACCCCCCTATACGCATAAGAGGTATATAAACACCACGTTTCCACTGCACTTCATACCCTCCACTGGAAACAGTGGAAATACCCCTATTTCCACTGGAAAAATTTTTCAAAATTAAAAATAAAAATTGGAACAAAAAAATAAAGGGGGGAGAATTTTAGCAGTCGTCTGGAAATACTTTTTCCCTTAAATACTCTTTCTCTTCTTCTGTTAATTCATCTGTTTCTGGCTCTATTTCACTGTATTGAACCTTTTTCCTGATAATAGCTTTTAAGATTTCTATCTCATTTTCTAGCTTTTTCAATTCTGCCTTCAGCACCCTATTTTGGTCTTCCAATTTCGGGTACTCTTCTACAATTCTTTCTATCTCCTTTCTCTTTTTTTCCGCCTCGTATTCCTCTTTCGCTTTTTCTTCGAGCTCTTTTTGTCTTTCTTTCAATTCAGAAAGAATAGACGTGTACTTGTTGTAGACATCCTTTACCATTTCCTCTTGCTCTAACACCTCCACCCTTTTATGAATATACGCCCCATTCGGCAGCCTGAAAGAAAATTTTATTTCATTGCCCTCTACATCTATACGTTTTAATTCTATTTCCCCGTCGCTAAACCCTTTTTTCTCCGCATCAGATATGCTTTTGAAAACGTTTTGTATGTTATTTGTTGTTATGAAGCTGGCAAGACGCATGACTTCTTTTTCTTTTGCGACGTGGTAGCTTTTGTCTTCCCATATTCGCACTAATGCGCTTGATAGTGCCTGCTGGAACTCCTTTTCTAATTTTTCTATTTTTTCGGACATTTTTTACCACCTACCCCCCTATACACACCCCTCCTTAATAAACCTTTCAGTGGAAATAGAGGTGTTTCCACTGGAAAAATAAAAAATAAAAAATATTGGGGAGGGTTTAGTCTGCAAAGTTTTCTGCTGTTATCCGGTTTCGTTCCACCATTTTACCGACAAGGTATGCGTTGTGAAATTCTACTGCCTGTTGCATAAACTTTTCGAATGCTTCACGCTCTATTTTTGGTATAAACTTTTTTTCAAGCATGTATCCTGTAATCTCTCTTATGAGGTCGTCGCAGAACATTTGCTTAAGATAGTATCGTTTTATCTCCGTCTTTGATACGTTCATGGGTTTCTCCACTCCTCTTTTGCACCGCATTTTTGGCACACCCATACCAGTTTTGCTCCATCAAACAACCTTTTTAGCTTCAATTCCATTTTGTTACCGCATTTTTTGCAAATCATCTTGTATCATCTTTTTTGAATTATCTGTTTTCCAACTATCTCTTTTATGAAATCCGTCATAAGGTCTTCAGGAATATCCTTTAACTCTATTATACCGTTTAAGTACATGCTCTCAAGCTCTTCTGGTGTAAAATATCTTATGTTCCTCCTAATGTGCTGTCTAGCGATAAGCAATCGATTATAGAGTTTCTGGTATTCTTCGACAAACTCCTTCAAATCGTAATATGCTTTAGGAAAGGTCATTTTTGCTCAACCCAACCATATTGGAGCTAGAGGACGATATATGTATGGTTTAAGCTCCTGCTTTTCCCTAAACTCTTTGAGCATCTTTAGTGCCACCTTCAGTCTCCTTCGCCCCTCTTTTACCATTTTCTCAATTTCTTTCACGTCTTCCGAGTTATCACGTGTATAATCTGTTATGTCTAAAAGTGAGCAATAGACAGCTATTAACCTATCTTCTAGGATGTCAAGAAATACTTGCAGTTCACATTTATCTATCACACCTTTGTAGTTCTCGCTTTCCATCTACTTTTCCACCTCTTTTTGTTCAACCCTTTTCAAGCTTGATATGGGTTTCCAATGCTCCACCTCCCAACCGCTTTCGTTCCTAAACCGTAATCTAGCTCTTTTGCCTTTAACTGCTATTACGGTAGCAACATGCCGGATGCCATAGTACCAAGTGTAAACTTTATCGCCTACTTTAATATCGCCAGCCAACTATCTCCCCTCACCTTTTTTAATGAAGCTTTCGAAAAGGTATATTAACATTTTTTCAACCTCGTTTTTTGGTATGCTGATGAGGGTGTCTCCCAAATAAAGGTCTAGCTCTTCTCCATCGTATGATATTACCATGGTTTTTTCTTCTGTTGAAACTCCGCCAGAACCGTAGAGTGTTATATTACATAGTATTTTTTCAGGCATTAGATTTCACCTCTTTTACTTCCCCAATTTTTACATAAAATGAGTGTCCGCAGTCTTGGCATTGTAAGCGTTGTTTTTTTCCCTGCGACACCGTCATCTTGTACCCGTATTTGATGACGTGTTCAGAACCGCATACTGGGCACTTCATGTTTTCACCTCTTTTGTCTCCAGGCTTTTGCTTTTTTCTAGAATGTATCCTTGGCTGAACATGACCGCAAGGATTGCCTGAAGCATTACGTTTGTCAGCTCAGCCTTGTTTCCTGAAAGGCTTGTCGTCTCCTCAATTTTTATCCTCTTCAGCAGCCTGTCAGTGTGTGCTACTTCCACCTTAAATCTATAATATATTCCATCGTCTTCTATTTCTACACCGTAGAACGACAGTTCCCCTTCAAGCTTTTTTACTTTAACCTTTTCTTCACCCTTTTCCTCTTTCTTTTCCAACTATACCACCTACCCCCCTATATACCTCGCTAGTATATAAGCTTTGAAAAAAATTTAAATATTAGACCTCCATTTCCACTGGAAAAACGTTTTTATACCTTGAAAAGTAAAAGTTTTAGAAAAATTTAAATATTTGACCTATATTTCCACTGAAAACTTTATAAAAAGAGCATTCCATTAAACTGGTGTTGTCCGAGGAAGTCTATGAGCTTTTTGGGGAGAGGAAGTTTATCGTGTTCAGAAACTGTGTGTGGATGAAGAGGTCTGCTAGAATGCTTCCCTTCCCTGATGCGATGAAGAAGGCTATCTTACGCTCTATTATAGTGGACGACGACTTATACGATGACAGTGGAACACTCGCACTTCTGCCGAAAATAGAAAGTTTTGAAGAAATAAAACGTTATCCGTACTGTAGGGCTTTCGTGTACAAGATTAACAATAGGTCTCTTAAGTCTCTTAATATTAGAACGTTAAGAGACTTCTGCGAAAACCTTTCAGGCGACACAGTCTACATTTTCCTTCCAGAATACGTGCTTACAGCTGGAAAGGTTAGAAAGAACGCTAGAAACTATATGACGAAGGTTGCACCATGGAATCCCCACGTCCACTTCATCTTCTACCGAAGCCCACCGGGATTGATTAAGGTCTGGGACAAGCATCTGGTTAAAGAAGTTGATTTGATGAGCAGGTTCGGTAGGACTGCTGGAGAGATTGCATCATACATTTTTGTAAGGTTCAAGCATAAGGTTACAGCCTTCACGGTGCAGCTTAAAATTTGGATGCTAAAAATATTGAAAAGGTCATCCAACGTTCATAGGACAAAGTATGCGATAGAAAACTGGATAAGACGCTTCTACAACAGTGTAAAAGCTTCAGTGAAATGGTGTGGAACATATAGGCTAGCCTTAAACCGTATAAGGAAAAAGAATAGTGAAAGGTTCTAGGTCTATGCTGTCAGCGGAACAGGCACGGCGTCAGTTGCATCCCTAAAGCCAAAATACGCTAATATATTCTAAAAAAGGGCGACAGGCTCTCGACGGACGACAAGCTGACAGCATAGCTTACCCACCCTTCAGTATATGTATTAGTATGGCTGCCACGATAACTCCTAAAAACGCTCCCAACGCTAAAATGAACGTCCTATTCCATCCAACAACCTCGGACATTTTAACACCATACTATATTATGATAGCTGGTATTTAAATTTTAGACTGCTTCAGCCTTCGATTTAATACATGCCTTCAGCCTAGAAACTAGGCTTGTGGCTGCAGCTGAAGCCCTGAACAGTGTCTCATCGTCTTTGAACACAAGCTCTATATTGTCTAGAATGTCGTCTAAAATTCTATTGCACGATTCTGCGAGGTCGAGGTCAAAGTTTTCCCAAGACTTTTCAGAAAAGGTTTCAGGTGCTTTTTCAAGATGCTTTTTCAAGATTTCCTTCAACCTTATCCCATCCTCTCCTCTTACACCATATTCTTCGATGATGGAATCTATTTTCTCGCTCAAGCTTTTAGAACATTCTACGCTAGCGTCCACTACAACCCTATACATGTCCTATACTATGTTATGCCGGTAAAATAAGCTTTTTTAGTAAAATGAGATTGTGCAGGGAACTTTGTCGAGAACTCTTGCCTGTGCATCGCATAATGCAAAGTAGCCGCTTTTTCCAGCAATGTTTGAGCCGACTTCAAAAGCTCCTGTCGCAGTGGGAGCGTTGGCTGTAAACTCGTCCCTTGATGGAGCATAGTATAGTACGTTTCCATCCAAGAAGCCTACAATATACTTTTGTCCAACAGTCAGCCCAGAAGCGTTCCAGACAATCCTTTCCCCAACCCTGTAAGTTGGCTTATCGGTTGTAATCTTTGGAACAGTGGGAGTAGGAGTTGGAGTTGGCGTTGGAGTTGGCGTTGGAGTAGGAGTTGGTGTTATCGCTTTAGCCTTCAAAAGCTCGTACGCTAGAGCCATTCCTGCTACACCTGCAACCAATCCGGCTACAACATACCATGCTTTAGTCATAGGATAGGGTATTGTGCACCATATATTTTAGTATATGTTGAACGCTTATATATGTGTCCAAGGCAATCTATTACACGTGGAAGAGGATATGCCTAGAAGAAGACGTATAAACGTAGATTATGAAGAAACAGGTTCTGAAGATGTTTCACAAGAGCCTCCGGAATCGCAGGAGCTTCCAGAGGTAGAGGGTGAACCTTTAGAGGAAGGCGTGAGAGAAAGCGAGAGCGAGATGGTGGAAGAGTTTACTCCACCAGAAGGTATCCTGTCGAAGCTTTTTAGGAGGAAAAAGAGGTATGGGCTGTTCTGGAGAGACCCATCGCAGAGGAGAACACTTCATCTTGCGACAATCATTACAGCATACAGTCCACCATCATCTTATGAAGTTGAAGCATACTACGGAGAGCTTGACGTGAACAAGACTTGGCTGCTTTGCGAAATAGACAAGGACGGTAAGCCTAAAGGGAGACCCTTCTGGCTAAAAAAGAAAAGGTTTAGCAGGAGAGAAATGCCTGCTGAAGCACCGTGGGATAAGCTTGCACAAGCGTTAGATGAGACAGTAGAACCCTTGAGCAAGACTGTTGAAGCAATATCAAAGGTTAGGAAGGTTATGGACAAACTTTTTCAACCATTCTACGAAGGCGAAGAAGAAGGGGGAGAAGAGGAGGGTGGAGTAGAAAAGAAGAGCATGGAGGACGAAATCCTAGCCTTAAAGATTAAAGCCTACGAGGAAGCAGGTAAAGCCATGGGGGAAGCTATGAGCAAAGCCTTTTCCGGAATGGCTGAAGCCTTCTCAAACATAGTCTTGCCGTGGCAGGTTCCACAGGACTTTCCAACATGGGCTAAAATTATAGCGCATCCGGGAGTAAGGCAGGGGATGAAAGAGATTGCAACAGACCTTGTCAAGGACATTTCAAAGAGTGCTGTTGAAGGCTTCACTGAAGCGATGGGTAAAACTGTTATGCCGAAAAGTGAAGCTCCACCGCTATCGGATATAGTTTCGAAGGCGAAAAAAGGTGAGGTTGAAAATGAGTGAAGCAGAACAGCTTATGAAGGCGGTTGAAGAAGAGCTTTTGAACACGATAGAAAAGCTTGAAAAAGGACATGACGTGGACAAAATCATAAACGAATACTGTAGGACAAGATTCCAGACCCTATCATCTCAGCTTAAAAAGGTTATAGAAGGCAACGGTGGACTAAACGATGCGATAGCGATAATAACAGGATTCTATCAGACAGGAGAATACAAGAGCCTATACCTTGTATGGCTTCTGGCTACAAAACCAGAATATCGGGAACACATTATAGAGCTTCTTGCACCACTTCTTGCAACAGAAAAGCTTATAGCAGCATACATGCAGAAAAGCAAAAGTTAAAATCCTTCAACACTCATACTGTAAGTATGCCTCTAAAACATGCGAAGGACGCTGACGAGTTCAGGAAATGGGTTCAAAAATACCTTAGCCCGGAAGCGGACTCAAGCGTAGTAATGGGGGCAGTAGAGGAGGCTATAAGAGACTATCCAGACTACACGGTAAGCGAAGCGATAAAGGCTGTTGAAGAAGCGAGAAGCGAGCCGTGGGCTACCATAAGCAGGGGACTGGACTGGAACGCAATAAACTGGGATAAAACAAGAATAGAGGAAGCGATGAAAAGCATAGAGATAGTTAAAGAGGCGTTAGAACAGGGTCTTATTTCACCTAAAGAGGCTGGGCTTTGGAGGAGACCTCCACCTTCACCGGAAAAGGCTGCAGAATGGAGGAAAAGGGTTAAAGGGCTTGAAGAACAGCTTGAGCGTCTTAGAAGGATTCCTAAACCAAAGTATCCTGTTGGAACAAAAGTTTACGTTCAAGGTCTAGGAGAGTGCACGGTAACGGACATGGAGTTAAAGGATGGAATGTGGGAGTACACGGTAACATACAAGGGAAAAGAGTATGTTGCGAGAGAAAGTGAGATAAAGCCTTTGCCTGAAGCAACTAAACTGGGTTTAACTGAATTGGACGTAGAAGACCTTACGAGAACATTGCGTAGGACGCTAGAAGGATTGCCTTCTAGGATAGTGTCTTCAGCAGTCTTCGAGTTCACTCAAGAGCTTTCAGCCCTACAGAAGCTTCCGAGAGAAAAGGCGAGGCAGGAGGCTGAAAGGATACTCGCATACATTGTGGAGAAGGCTAGAAAGGAAAGCTTAGAGGCTGCACCTCCAACTCCACCTCCAACACCGACAGTTACAGCACCGTCTCCTAAGGCTATAACGTCAATATATGCTAGAATGATACCGGGGACACCATTCTATGTAGGACAAAGGGTTAAAGCAAGAATAGATAATGTGATAAAACAGGGGGTAATAATAGGCTACACGACCGTTGAAGGACAAACATATATTATGGTGATGATAGTAACTCCGGGGACACCGGGGGGAATATCATATCATGTGAGCCCAAATGATGTTGCACCCGAGTAAAATGGAGAAAGTTTACGAGGCAGTGAAACTCTACAACAGCAACGCTACATTAAAAGAGATTGCATCCAAGACAGGGTTAGATAAGAGGATGCTTGAAAGGCTACTGCTTCCAAAAAAATGCGACCGCTTCTCAATGTTCTGGAACAATATTGAACAAAATACTAAAATATAGACATGCTATACATGCGATTTGACCGAACATGGTCTTAGTAAGAGCTTCAACATTCGGACAGATGTTGGTAGGGGGAGCTATCCCAAGAGCACTTATCGGAGCAAGCGGAATGGTGATTGCACAGCGTGGCAGAATGATATGGGCTAAAAAGAACGTCATCATCAAAAACGCACCATACACTATCGAAGCACCACATCCAAGACAGGCTGAAATGAGGGTTGCCTTCGGAAAGGTTGCGAGCACAGCTAAAGGCAGCAAAGGACTATCTCCTGAAGGACTACCTCAGGCTGCTGCAAAAGTTAAGGCGAACAAGAACAAGTTTGCTCTAACAAAGCCATACGCACCTAAAGCGAGAAAATCGTTCCACACCATCGAAGAACTGGAGAAGATGCTTAAGTAGAGGTGATACACAGTGCTGACCTTAGAAATACCGGGGAGCATACGAGAGTACGCTAGCGTTCCAGGTATCACATCAATAGTAGGTGCTGGGGCAGGGTTCTGGCTTGGAGATGCAGTGGGAACTTTCACTCAAACGCTTACCAAAACATCTGGTGCACTAGGATACATTGCAAAACTTATAGGCGGAATAATAGCAGGTGCAATACTCTTCACAATATCAAAGAATGTTACAGGGATTGCTTCAACGTTCGCTAAAGCAGCCTCTCTTGCAGCACCCGCACCAGTAATATTCGAGCTTCTCACAAAATACGTTCCACTCGCACCACATGCACAGGCTGCAGCCTTGAGCATTTCGCAGGTTGCGTTCAGCTCAGCTAACGTTGTCGAACAGGCTCAGCTTAAACCCATTCCAGAACTGAGCAAGAGAGCCTTACAAGTTGAAGTAGAAGAGCGCCCTTTAGTGAAGCGTACAATCTAAAATACCTTTACAGTGAACCAGTGCAAGTGGACGGCTTCACTACTGTAAAAGCTCGAATACCAGTCTATTTCCTTTCAAAGGATAACACGTGGGTTTCTAGAACGTTCCTAATAGATACTGGTGCAGACGTAAGCGTTATAGGACAATCTTTTGCTAGACAGCTTGCCAACTTTGCACCGTACAGAAGCTATACTCTGGGACAGGTTTCAGGAGCTTTCAGCGGACAGTATACTGTATTCTATGCCATGGTAGATGGTAAAACGTTCTATCTTCCAGCAGTAGTCGTCCAAGAAGAAAACTATATCCTCGGAAGAGCAGGATTCCTAGACCACTTCAACATATCATTTTATCCAACACATTTTGAGCTGAAGCCTATCGAGATGACGAGAAACATTTAAATATCTCGCATGAGAAGATGAGGTGAGTGAGAGCATGGGCAACTTTTCTAAAGCACAAACGTGGGCTGCAATAAAAAAGTGCTGGAAAGCGTACAAGATAGCGAAGGCCCAAAACGATAGAGAAAAGATGATAGAGTACGCTAAAAGGATAAGAAGCCTTCAAAAAGAGCTTGGTCTCCCCCAGTCAGAGTTCGAGTGCCTCAAAACATAGTTCCCCCAATTTTTTTCCTTTCCTTTTTTTATATTGTCCGCTGGCTTATCCTAGCAACCTTTGCTACAACAATATAGTCTTCTCTTTTATAAAATACTAGGACGTCTCCGGGTTTAAGGTTAAGCTCTCTCCTAAGACTTTTTGGAACATACATCCTATACCCTTTAAACACTTTAGCTGTACCGATGAACCCTTCAACCCAAATGGACATTTTTGTACACAACAACATAAAATATGCTATTATATAACCTTAACCTATGAGCTTCGCAGGAACTGGAATGCAGGCTTGGCTGGCAAGCGAGCTGGCTAAAATAAGAGACGAAACCTTAAGAAACACTCAAGCCTATAACAGGGCTGCTGACGCAGTAAGAGACCTTAGACCAGAAGACGTTGGACTGGCTGAGGGAACATACGGTTTCTCAGTTAATGCTGCAAGCTTTCCGATAGTGAACGCTCAAGTGATAAGACAAGGGTACGGCATATCAATATGCGGTGTATTCGTTTCAGCAGACTTGGGAGACAACGCTTCACTCGTCGTCAAAGTCGATGGAGTAAAGAGAATGGAGATTCCACTAAAGAAAGCATACAATGAAAGCAACAAGACAGTGTACGCTTTAAACCAAGTAGTGTTCGTCCAACAGGGTGCAAAGCTCGACGTAATATTGAACAACACCACTGGAACATCCACTACTCCAGTAGCGGCATCAGTTGTCCTACTAGGATTCACTGCTGCACCGAAGAGCCAGCTCGGTATAGCGTAAAGCCAGCCCCCCACATTTTTTTGTTCAACAACAGAATATAAGGGAGAACATTGTAGGCTAAACTATGCCCACAACTAGGATAACAGTTTACGAGGGAACGTTTGAAGTAGGCGGAGGAATGGGCTACACTGAAAAAAGCGTGGAATATTCTTTCAGCATAGGCTCAAAGACCACTGTTTTAGGCTCTAGGATAGTGTATAATGTGACGATAACCAAGGCTGCGACGATAGAAAACCTTTTCGTGGTCAAGGTAAACGACAAGGACGTGGCAGTGGAAAGGTGGGACGCATGGTCAAGCCTTTCAAGCCCGTCTAGAGCCAACACTGTACCAGTATCACTTTATCAGGGAACGAACACTGTAAAGCTTGTGTTCGGAAGAAACTCTGTATCACCCGGTTGGACAAGCGTATGGGATGCAAGAGTATACCTTGAAATAGACTATGAGGGGGAAGCTCCTAAGCCCATTCAAAAGGCTCTCCCATTCCCTGAGCAAATACTAATATATGCGATAGTCGCCTCAATAGTGTTGGTTGGAGTAACCGTGGCAGTGAAGGTGATAGCTAAAAGATGACTGACAAAACGTCCGGACTAAAATATGGTGCAATAATAGGTGCAGCCTCAGGAGCAGGCTTAGGCTTCGCCTTCAACCTTCCAATGCAGCAGACCATAGCTTTAGCGATAGTTTTAGCGATAATAGGTGCAGTAGTCCTCGGAATAGTTGTTCCAACACTTATTCCATCGCTCGCCCTACTAGTTTAAATAGGCTTAAAACGTATGCGAAGCACATGAGCCTAGAAGATGAAATAAAAAAGATTTTGGAGAACCCTTCGTCTATACCCGTGTTCGACATAAACAAGATTGTCAGGGAAGCGATAGAAAAAAATCCTGAGGCAGTGAAGGGAGTTCAAAAGTTTCTATCTTCACAGCTTATAAGAGTAGGCTTTGCAGTAGGATGCTTTGACATGGGGATAGTGAGCCTAGGGCTGGCACTGCAGGACATGTTCAAGACCACGATAACATGGATACCTCTTTCGATAACGCTTCTAACGTCAAGCTTCATCATACTCCTTAAAGGTCTAAAATAGTGTTCAACAAACATTAAAATATATACTGTAAAAAAATATCATGAACTAAGATGACGACGATAAGAATAGAGGCGACGTCAAGCGTAGACCCGTGGGTAAGGTACCATGGTCTAGCAATAGATGAAGAGCTTAAGCCGGGCTTCTGGACTGCTCAGCCTGAAAAGATTATAGGTGCACAGTCGCAACCGTTCTCTTACACTACAACCGTAAACCTTTCACCCGGAGGGCACACGATAACCTATGGAAACAGTGCACCATCAGGGTATGAGTGGGATGTTAAAATATATGTTGATAACCAGCTTATCGCAACAGGACAGGTTTCAAGAGATAAGTACCTTAGGGCATCGTTTACTATAACACCACCTCCAGCACCAACTACACCAAAGGCGAAAATTGTCTCATATTCTTTCCCGTCAAGCCCTCAAAGTGCTGGAACAACGCTCAAGATTTCTTTTACCATACAGAATATTGGAGTTGATGGCGAAATATACTGGAGATTATATGAGACTGGCACAAAAGAGGAATTTCAAAAATGGGTTGGAACTATGGCTTCCCGTGAACAGAAAAGCTTTGACGTTTACATAACAATGCCGCAAAGAAACATAAGCTATCTTTATCTTCAAGCAGGACATGTTGAAAACGGCATGTTCTATCAGGACGATTACAGAAGCACGCAAATACTTTTATCAACTACACCTACTCCAACACCTACTCCAACACCTACTCCAACACCTACTCCGGCAGCTATTCCTTGGACTGTTTACGCTATCATCGGAGGCATAATATTGGTCGCCATAATAGTGGCAATCATGAGACGCTAGAATAGTGTTCAACAAAAAAATAAATATGTGGTAGCGTACACTAGACAGTATGCCTATAACAAGCCTGCTTCCAAGCAGCAGTCCAACAGTGAGCCTACAGTCTGGGACACCGGTAGCGTCGATTGTATCATACACTTTCCCGTCAAGCCCTCAGAAGGCTGGAACATCGCTTAAGGTATCGTTTTCTATAAAAAATAATGGAGTGTACGGGTACATTTACTGGAGGCTTAGAGACAACAGGACTCTTGAAGAATTTGGCTCATGGGTTGGTGTTCTCGCTCCGGGAGAGCAGAGGGGATGGGACGTTTACATAACGATGCCTTCAAGGGATATTACTCTTCAGCTTAACGCAGGACATGTGATAGACAGCTCATACTATTTGGACGACTACAAAAGCCAAGACATACTGTTGCTGACAGAAATTGAAACACAGCTTACGCTTTCCCTTGACAGGACTGTTGTCTCACCCGGTGCAACTGTTACAGCATCTGGGAAGCTTACTAGAAAGGATACTGGTGCAGGAGTAGGAGGGCAGACCATATACCTTGTCCTCGACAGCACAACAGTTAAAACTACTACAACATCATCTGACGGCTCATACAGCATGAGCTTTTCAGCACCTTCGACGGCTGGAACATATAAGGTTCACACTGAGTTCAGAGGTGCAAGAATATCAACTGTAACATTATATGCTATATCATATAGTGAGAGTGCGTCAGTTGAACCCGCATACTCTCCAACATCAAGTCAAGAGATTACCTTAACCGTTTTACCCACTACACCAAACATTTTCACGTACATTGTTCTAGCGATAGTTGCAGCCATAATAGGATACCTTCTGCTCAAGAAATGATAGGATATGGCGACATTAACTTTCACAGTAAAATATCCTGATGGAACTCCTGCACCAGACGCTAAAGTAGTCGTAATGGACATGTGGGAGACTAAAACGTATGCTTCAGCTACAACAGACTCTAGCGGAAAATGCAGTATAACATTGCCTCAGGGAGACTACATGGTTCACGCTGAAAAATCAGGGTACAAGCCAAGCTATTCAACATACTATGACTTTTCAACAGACATGAACGTAACCTTATGGCTTAGAGAAATAGAGAAGCCATCTCCTCCACCTCCAACACCTACTCCTACGCCTACACCGGCACCAGTTCCCCCTGCTCCTACACCAACTCCCACTCCAACACCATCTCCTGCTCCTACTGTTAAAGTGTCCCCGTTTGTTATAGTTGGTGCGATTATTGCAGTAATAGTCATATTAGCCTTGTTTAAGAAGTAAAACTTATAAACCTACAATATCATATTATATGATATGTCTAGAAAGATTGTTAAAAGAAAGAAGGTTAGTTGGGTAACCGTTCAAATAAGATATGGTCTTTGGAAAAAGCTTCTTGAAAGAGCTTCTTTAAACGGTAGAAGCCTGTCTAAGGAGCTTGAGCTTATACTGGAGAAGGAGCTGGCGTAAAATGTCCTATGAAACGCTATCGTACACTGTTAAGCTTAGAATATACCATAGGCTTCCAAGGCTGAGACTGTACATTCCAGAAGAGGTTGCAAAAGACGCTCTATCAAGAGGAAAAATTGACAGGATACTGTTAAACGGAGTAGATGTAACTGGAAGACTGTACCTTGCAGGATACCGTGACTATAGGCTCATCATACCCTATGACGTTGTCGCAAAACTTAACCTTAAACCGGGGGACACTGTAAAAGTAGAAATCGTAATCGTAAAAAGAGAGGTTATAACATACCATCATGTAGTGTACGCTTCATACGATGACCAGACGAAGGAAAAGGATAAGAGGAGGTTCGAGTTCCACCTTTTCAGAGACCACGAGCTCACGTCAGAAGAGGCTATAAGGGAAGCGAAAGAATGTTTCACGGACTTGATTGGACAAGATTATGAAATAGTATGGGATATTCTCTCGATAAGGTATGTTGGATGGGAAGCTATACCGGTTAAAGTTGAAGGATGCACTATAATAGACATGCAGGAACACTATCATCCATACCATTGGACGACGCTTGAAATGAAAGATGATGCGGAAATAATCAAGTGGAGGTTCAGTAGAGTGAACGTGGACGTGGACGTGAGAGACCTTAGAAGGCTTCAGAACATAATATCTTCAGCAAAGCTTGCTCTTGGAACAAAGATAGACAAAATATACGTTTACACGACAAGACACGGTTTCCATGTAAGAATATTTTTAAGGGAGTGGCTGAAGCCTCCTCCAGACGTTGAAGGAAACATTGAAGAAAACCTTAGAATTAGAACGCTTTTAGGAGACGACCCCGGAAGAATAGCCTTCGACGAAATAAAGTATCGCATAAACAGGAGGCTTTGGAGCGTTTCAGACGTGCTCTTTTACAGGAAAGAGGATATGGAGACTGGAGAAGTTTCGATAGAAACGTTCTACAGAGAATATTAGGGTGATATATGATATGGTTAGACCATCATACTATTATACTGGAAAAATGCTTGTTAAAACAGAATTAGGAGACTATGAAACCTCGTACGTTAAAGTCGTCTACTATAAAATAAAGTGCCCCTTCTGCAAACTATATATTAGAGCACAATATTTTCAAACACACCTTTACAAGAAACATGGTGTGCTCTTGCTCGATTAGAACCTTTCGATTCTGGTTAGGACAGCGTGCTCTGGTGCACCCTTGGCTCTCGCCATATCGAGCACGTACTGCATAACCCTCCTCCTATCCCATGAACCTTTACCCTTAGGTGGAACGCTTGTCCTCACACAAACCCTGTACACTTGACCGTTCTCCTCCCACTCGAACCAATAGTACCATCTTTTTACAGTGCTCTTAGTCAAGGTTGAAGACCTCCTTCACCTTTTCTACAACATCCTTTGGAAGGCTTTTAACCCACTTTCTCCTCTCAGTTTTCCCTATCCTTCTACCCTGTGTTAGAAGCTTAACATAATATGCTTGCCACGGTATACCTAGGGGACTTAAGCCCGTCTTCCCTTCAGCAAGCATGGCAGCAATCCTTATCCTCCTAGCCCTAACCTGCTCGAAGGGAGTCTGACGTTTTCTCACATACTTTCTAACGTACCATTTTCCTTTACCGCTCCTCTGTAAAATGAACAGCTCATCTTCTGGTGTTGTAGCACTAACCCTCGACATCCTCAACCATCTCGTTCAGCCTACGTTTAGCCTCCTCAACTATCCCGTAGGCTACTGTTGTAACTGCAGCGGCTACAGCTGATGCGACAGCCGACACTATAAGCGTCTTCAAAAAACGTTCCCTTTTAGTCTCTTCAGGCATGTATTTTATAATGTTTCACCCTCATATTTAAGTTTTATCATGTTCAACGTCTCCTCTAAAACTTTAACCTTCTCCTCTAAAGCCTCTATCCTCTCAAAAGCCTTCTGGAGCGTGGGCTCTCCAGTATACTTTGCAACATACTCTTTCAGTGCCTCGTTCACGATAGTCGATTCTGGAACATTTTTCACCATAGAAATGTGTTTAACCTTTTTCCATACGTCATCGTCTATCCTATAACCTCTGTGAACCTTCATACGGTTATGGTGTTGTTCAACAAATATTAAAATGTATGCCACATGATAGGATAACCTATGCCGATATACACGTCCACATACGTTAAACCCGGAATACCTGTACTGAACGTAGGAGACATTATAAAATTGGACGACTTCTACTACAAGATAGTTTCAGTAGAAGACCTAAGGTACACTTACACCACGTCATCGATTGCTGCAGGAGGAACTCTTACAGTAGACCTTACAGACCTTCAGCCCTCTAACAACGAACTATATTTTCTAGAACAGCTTTTGAACCTCACATCAGGCAGTGGAGTGGAATTCCAGTATCCTAGGGGGACAGTGAAGGGTACACCTCACGGGCTTTCTGCACCGATAACCTCATCCCTTACACCAGTCTCAACGAACATTGTTCAACCGTACATTTTGAGCCTGTGGATTAAACCCGGTCTACCTCCAACATTATATGCTGTAAACACTTCAGCTTCAGCTCAGACTGTAACAGTATGGGTTTTCGGATGGAAGTTTAAGGTCGAGCTCGTTAAAGAGGATGAAGCGTCAAGGGCAAAGATGATGGGCAAAATAGTGTACGAAGCACGTTCCACATACTAGAGGCTTCGAGGTGAAATGTATTGGATGATGAAAGGAGGCTTAATCCCAGCGACCCGTCTATTGTATCAATATTGGGGGAGCTGTCAGACCTAAAGGTTAAGGTGGCTAAATTGGAGGAAAGACAGAACGCTCTAGAAAAGACTGTAGAATATTTGAGAAAGAAAATTGATGGAATAGACGAGAGGATATGGCTTGCGGTAAGCGGAATACTAGCATCAATAATACTCCAGATAATACTGAAACTTTTATAGAAGTTTATAGAAATGTTTAAAAGTAGACAACATTAAACATCAAGTGTGAGAAAGCATCACCTGCACGTTATAGTCGGAGAGGATACGATAGAAGCTCTAGAATATGCTAGAAGAAAGCTTGGGCACAGAAGCTGGCGTGAAACAATAGAATATTCTATTAAAAGGTTGAAGGAGGAGGTTTCAGGTGCAGGTTAAGGGCATAATAAGAAAATATGGTGCGAGAACATATTATATAACGTGGAGAAGCAGAGAGCACGTGTTTAAAATGTGGAACAGTTTTGGAATAAGCGTAAGCATACTAGACCATCTCGTAAAAGAAATGGTTGATACGATAGTTATTAAAACGGACTGGGGAGAGTACACGTGCAACATCTGGGACTACCTCAACAGCCCACTAGAATACGATAACAGGGGAGACGTTCAAAAGCATCTTCCACTTTCACAGTTCACGTTCAAGCCTTCTGGACAGCAGACGCTAGACCAAAACGTTAAAATACATGCGTAACATATCCACGCTCATGCCCGAGGTTAAAGAGATTCCGGAGAAGGATAAACCTTTTTATATTACATTGGTTCTCCTCGCATCCTATGCCCTCGTAGGTGTAGCTGTTGCAGTAAAGTTTCCAGACTATTTCAAAGACTACCTTGCAAGCCTAACAAACTTTGTAGCGTTAGCGGTAGGATATTATCTCGGTTCAAAAGCAGGATAACTGCAGTGTTCAACAAAACTTTAAAAACCTCTATAAATTTAATAGTGTAAGGTATGAGCACACAGTATCTTAGAAAGCTTATAGAAAAGCCTACTGAAAAGGTTGAAGGGCTAGCTGAAAAACTTGATAGGCTGATAGAAAAGCTTGAGAGCGTAGAGCTTAAACTTGACGACATTTCATCATCTCTTAAAACGTTATCTGTTGGAGGGATTACTGGAGCATTTGAACCAGACCTTTTTGTAACAGACATAAATGTTGGAACAACACCTAGACAGCTCAGCCCAGACACTATGAGAAGAGATGAGGTTATGATTATGGCTGACTCAGCTAACACGGACAAGGTTCTAGTCGGCAACGCTTCAGCACAAACGTATCCGCTGGTAGCAGGCTCAGTGGTGGGAATACAGAAGACAGCGTTAAACCTAATATATGTTAGGGCTGCGAGCGGAACACAGACCATACACGTAATATGTGGTGGAGGATAGGATATGCCGTCATATTCTATTCCAGCACCGAAGAGGCTTGTTCAAGCGATAAAGCCAAGCACTTTAACAGTAGCCTTCGACCCATATATTCCAGCTGGAACAACTGCGAGAGCTGAAGTTTCACCTGACAGAGGGTACATTGTTCCAGAGCTTTTCACCATAGCATCAGACCCTGAAGTCAGGGGAGAAGTTCACGTTGTAATAGACGGTGTAGAATACACTATACTCGAGATAGACGAGAACTGTTCGAGGGACGTGGACGTGAACGAATCCTTTGGAGAAATATTGGCTGACAAGATAGTGTTAGTTGGTATAACTAAAACTACCACTACAGCACTTAGGACGGTAAGTTTAAATTATAGTGGTGGTGTATTTGATTACCGGTGACCAGATGCCTAAAATGCGTGCAGACATAAACTTTCCAACCCCATATAAGGGTATGGCTCGTATCGAAAGCCCTATTGGAGCAACAGTCTTCGAGCAAGCTTTCGAGAACGTAACATCACTTTTTAAAGAGCTTGCTACAACATCATATTCAGCATACGTGCTTGTTAATGGAGGAATAAGCTCAGGTAGAGGAGAGGGGAAAGTTATTAGTCAGAGCGTCAGTGTCATTGTTACTCCAGGAAGCACCATTAATTTACCGAATAAAATATATGAGACACCAAAGGTTACAGCTAGTTCTGGGGCTACAGTTGCACTTTCCAACAAGGTTAGGACGGTGGTGAGCGTTAGTGTCAGCTAGCAAGCTGAAGACAACGGTTAATGCCATATCAGTGGACGGTGGACAGGTTAAGATTACTCTAGGAAAGCCGACGGTCACGGCGGTGGTGTCATGAAAGGGTACATTGAAGTTATCGTAAAAGATAAGGATGGGAAGATTGTTAAACGTGGCGTTCACGAAATGCACAGCTTCCTGAACAACTTTCTTAGAGTAATCTTAGGTGAAATGACTGCTTCAGCAAACCCTACAACACCATGGGTGACTTTAGCGACAGCGAGTATAATAAAGACCGATGGCACAAGTACGAACATAAATATAGAAGCATATTTTGACGGTAACTATGGAGGGGGAGGAGGTGTACCGATGGCTGCAAAAGCTCCAAGCGGTGACGACAGCTACGGGATAGTTGTCGGCTCAGGGACTACAAGTTTCACCCTCGACCAATACAATCTAATATCTAAAATCTCTAACGGGACAGGCTCTGGACAGCTCAGCTACAACCCAGTTTCATTTAGCGACCTTGGGCTTGATACAACCGTTTCCCCTCCAGTTTACCGTTTCCAGCTTATTAGGTCGTTCGCTAACCTTTCAGGCGGAACTGTGACAATAAACGAGGTCGCCATATTTGCTAGAAGCTACTGGTGGAAAACATTTTATACGGTTCAGCAGGACATCAAGTACATCATAGCAAGAGACGTCCTTCCAACATCGTATCCTGTTCCAAACGGAGGTTCAGCCACGGTAGCGATAACCGTGGAGGTGCAGGTAGGATGATTAAACCCATCCTCGTAGTCAAAGTAGACGGTAAGATGGTTTACGAAGGCGAAAGCAAGAGCCTGCTCCAAAACTTCGCTAAAGCACTTCTCACCATACTCTCGTCACCTGGTAGCGGTGTGACAACATCAACATCAATAGGTGCTACTGTAAACTTTTTCGGTGAATGGTATGCGGGAACATACTACGGTGGTGGAGTGCACTTAGCTATGAACGCACTATCCGGTGACGACAGCTTCGGGATAGTTGTCGGCTCAGGGACTACAAACGTTTCTCCAACAGACTCTTCTCTAGCATCTAAAATCTCTAACGGGACAGGCTCTGGACAGCTCAGCTACCAAACCCACACGACAAACTCATCCTTTTCTTCTTCATCATCATTCATCCAAATCAGCAGAACCTTTATAAACAACTCTGGTGCAAACGTTGTAGTAAGAGAAGTCGGTCTAATAGCCAGAAACTTTTTCAGAGACAACAGTGGTGTTAAAAACGATGCGAAGATACTTATAGCAAGAGATGTCCTACCTAATCCTGTAACAGTTAAGCCTCTTGGAAGCTTGAATGTAACGTACACGTTAAGCCTTTCGGTGTCATAGCATGTCTGTACAACCTATGCCTCCGAGAAAAGCGTTACTTTACGTTATAGACCCGAGTACTGGAAAAGCTTATCCTGTGAAGGTTACAGTATTATCTGATGGCACAGCCCTTATTCCAATAAGCTTGGAAAAGGATACCGTCGGAGTCGCCACTGAAGCGACCTTGAGTGCTATAAGGTCTCAGACCGACAAGCTTCTATTCGATGACGTCGGCAGGCTCTACGTCCAGAACCCTCCTAACCTCGACACCACGCTCAGCAGTGTAAGAGATAACTTGAACATTGGAAGGATAGGTAACGTCGCACAGTCCGGAGAAGATTGGACACCTCACATTAAGAACATAGACAACCTCGCCCTAGAAAAGACCCTAGAGTACATGGCTGTCGAAAACAGTAGAAGATGCTTCGACGTTACATTAGACGATACTTTCGCAGTCCCGTCGGGTGTAACATGGTACGCTAAAAGCCTTTATATCACGTCAGGCTCACTGTACCTTGACGGGGACGTGAAGGTGGTCTAGATGGGAAAGATTAGGATAGTTGGAGACACTTCAGGAAAAGAGTACCAGATTGTTGAAGCGACAGCCAACCAGCTTAAGATAAGGAACGTTATAGATGGAACGGACATCCTTAAAGCGGACAACACCACTATATCGGATGCAGGAGGAGTAGCCTTAAACTCTCACGCTTCAAGACACGCTTACGGTGGAGCTGACGCTCTTCCGTCGGCTAGCGTGGACAGAAGCCAGATAAAGCCTCTAGGATACCATTTTGTTAAAAGTGCTTCACCGACACCCGGTGTTTCTGGAGCGTACGGTACAGCGGTAGCGATAGCTGCTCAAACGAACAAGAGCATAGTCCTCTTAAGTGCATCCCTAACATGGGGTGGAACATTCGGTACAGGAGAGACTGTAACAATAAGGCTTACAGCAAAGTTTTCAGACAACACTTCAGCGAACATTACAAAGAGTGCTACTGCGACGGGAAGCTTGACATTGAATCCAGCAGACCTTCAAGAATTAATGAAGGATGAAGTTTACGTTACTGAAGTGGATGTGGACAGCTCAAGCAGTGCTGCTTCTACAAGCGTAACGACAAGTGCCACAATATACGCTTTAAGCGTCTAAGGTGCACGCTAAGGCGGACACCATGTGCAGCATACTCTATAAACTCTTCAAAAGAAGGAAGGGCTCGAACGAAATAGACAAAGAGCTAGATGAAATTCTGGAGATGCTTCGTGACTGGAATAGGAGGATTGGAGAAGGCGAGCTGGGAGTTGAACGGGACTAAAGATAAGGTTGATGAAATAAGAAGGCTTGTCAGCACATTATACAACTACTATGTTCCACCGTTCAAGGTTCAAACGTACCCGATTCCAGAGGACGCTATAAAGGGAACGGTTGTGGGGATAACGCAGAAGGCTTCTGGAGGAGAATGGCTTAGGCTCGACGGAACATACTATACCGCATCATTAGACGACTTCAAAAAGATAATATCGTGGGATTGGACTAACCTGAAAAAGTATGTGAGCGACACGTTCGACTGCGACAAGTTCGCACTATATTTTAAGTCTAGGATAGCGTTGGACTTTAAAATAAACGCTGTCGCAGTAGTCTTAGACTATTCTTCAGAACATGCGTACAACCTGATAATATACAGGGAAGGTGAAGGGTTCAACTGGATACTCTACGAGCCTCAAAACGACAGCATGTTCTATTTCGAGCAGAGGGACACGAACTTCTATAAGATGGAAGACTACATACTTTTGCTATAAAAGCTTATAAGCATTATCATCGATAGTAGTGATGATAAGCCTATGATTGTAAAAATTGTTGGAAGAGATAGGAAAGACAAGAGCCTAGGGTTTACTGTAACATTCGACAACATTGTGGAAGCGACAAGATATCTTAGAACGCTGTTGATTGACTCGATAGCCGAATCACTTATAAGAGGCTACGAAATAGTAATAACAATAGAAGATTTAAGGTGAAAGGATAATGCCTATGGGGGAAAAGGTTATAGGATACTATCTCGGTTCAAAAGCAGGATAACTGCAGTGTTCAACAAATCTTTAAAAACCTCTATAAATTTAATAGTGTAAGGTATGAGCACACAGTATCTTAGAAAGCTTATAGAAAAGCCTCCTGAAAAGGTTGAAGGGCTAGCTGAAAAACTTGATAGGCTGATAGAAAAGCTTGAGAGCGTAGAGCTTAAACTTGACGACATTTCATCATTGCACGTAATATGTGGTGGAGGATAGGATATGCCGTCATATTCTATTCCAGCACCGAAGAGGCTTGTTCAAGCGATAGAGCCAAGCACTTTAACAGTAACCTTTAGCACAGGCACTTCAGGGGGGGCGTCTGCGAGAGCCGAGTTTTCTCCTTCAAGAGGATATTTTGTACCAAAACTTTTGAAGATAACTTCAGACTCTGAAGTCATGGGAGAAGTTCGCGTTGTAATAAACGGTGTAGAGTACACTATGCTTAAGATAGATGAGAACAGTGTAAGAGACGTGGACGTGAACGCATCCTATGGAGAAATATTAGCCGACAAGATAATATTAGTCGGCACAGTTAAGACTACCACTACAGCACTTAGGAAGGTAAGTTTAAATTATTGCGGTGGTGTATTTGATTACAGGTGATGTCTGATGCCTTTGTATATTCCTGGAGAGACTGTTCCTCCGATGTATCCTCCACGGAAGGCTGTACTGTATGTTGTTGATGAGGCTACTGGCAAAACTTATCCTGTGAAGGTTACTGTTTACAATAATTCTGCTCTTTTGCCTGTTAGTGTTGAGCATAATGTTTTGGAGGGGACTGTGAAACAGCTTGATAGTGTTGTTATTGTTGGAGGTTCTGCTAGCGAGTTTGTTCTTTCTGGTGTAAGCAAATATTCTTCTGCCATTGTTACTGTCAGAGCAGTCTATAATGCTTCAGCAACCCAAGGTGTTAGGGTGAGGTGGCTTTATTCAGCTGATAACACAAACTACGATGGTGTTGAGGATGCTGAGGATGCTGGAAACTTTGAGGATTTAACGTTTTCTGCTGGTGCTACGAGGCAGAGGACGCTTGTTATACCACTACTTCAACCCTACACTAAAGTTCAGGTGGTTAACAAAGATACATCGTATTCTGTTACGGTATCTTGTTGGACGAGCTTTATGAGGTGATGTGCTTTGGTGCTTGACATGATATCATATTCCCTGCTAAAAAAGCTGAGGGCTAAACCTAAGCCTCTACTTGATAATCTGTTGAAAAGGTATAGGATAATAAACGTGTCGACGAACCCAGGCTGGTCTGCTTCACTGGTTGGAAGCGGTGCTGGTAATACATTCACACTTTATCTTTATTTATACACTGGCACGACAGCGTCAAGCAGTGCAGTATTATATGCTTTAGCATTCGGCTTAAACACTTCAACCTTAAGCAGACACCATGTTAACTGGACGAAGAGGCTTGAAATACATTTCACGATAGCACGACTTAATTCTGACCCAGAATGTGTTGCAAGATTTCAGCTGAAGGAGAGCAACGCTTTAGGTGCTTTAGCACAAAAAGGTGTTGGCGTAGAAATAGCTAACTATCTACTAAGAGGTGAAGGTTATGGCACGTCAAGGGGTACAGTTGACTTGATGACGCTAACAGACGACAGGCCATACGAAATTAGAATAGTTAAAGACGGTAGCGTGCTAGAGTTTTGGGTTAACAACGTGCTTCTTGGGCAGCTTTCTGGAGCGTACGTTCCGAACGTGCCAGGCACAGGAAATGCTTACTTTGTGGTTTCAATAAACAACGGGCCGACAGGCGGCGTTAACGACTACTTTTACGTCGGCAACATTCGCATAATACAGGAGGTGTAGTGATATGCCTGCTGTGAAATATTCTAAAAAGATAACTTCAGAAGATGTCGCTCAAGCCCTCGGCATAGCATCTAATAGGGTTACTGTTGAAGAGGACGGTGATGAGATTAGAATTATTTTACCCGATAATGTTGATGTAGCAAAAAATATTGATAAGTTAGACAATCTTATGAAGCTGTTGAGGAGGAAGGGTTAGGGTTCTTTCCACCATTTCAACAGTATAAAGTATGCTATTATTATTCTTGTGTATATGCTTAATCCCATGAGTATTGATGAGACGGGTATTGTGAATATTCCTCCGTCGAAGTACCATTTTACGTTTAAGCCGTATAGTCCTAGTTGCCATTTGTACCATTCTGTTAGATTGTAGTTTGTCCAGCCTATTATGTTTCCTATTGGTGCATAGAATAGGTCGTTCATTAGCGATGATAGTATTCCTAAGCCCATCAACAGTTCCCAGTCGTCGAAGCCTATTGTCAAGCACACTATTATGAACGGGAAAAAGTATAGTGTTGTTAGGTATAGATGGTATCCTGGAAAGATTTTTGTTGTGAGGTCTATTATGTTTATTATGAACAGTCCGTAGACGAAAGAGTATGCTAGCATTTTTGCTATAAAAGCTATTTTTTCCGATAGCATAAAAGATACGTTTTAATAGATGCTTTTAAATTTTATGCAGGAGCATGGTGTTCAACAAAACTTATAAACATCATCATCAATAGTAGTGATGATAAGCCTATGATTGTAAAAATTGTTGGAAGAGACGGTGAAGCGTATTCAAAGAAAATATATTGAAGGTGCAGGGTTAGAAATAGTTGGTGAAGGATAATGCCTCAAGTCTACCTTAAAAAAGAATACTATGACGAGCTGGTTAAAAGAGGATATAATGTTACGGAGACAGTGAACGTGCTAGTTGAAAAGTTCCTTAAAGGGGGAGAGAAAGGTGAACGACAAGGATAAGTTGAAAGCGATAGAGAAGGTTCAAACACTGCTAATACATTTGGGTGCACTAGAAGAGCTTTTGAAACAGTGCAGGGAAGAGCTTTTACAGTATGCGAAAACCTATAAGCTGAGCATAGACTTTCAAGAGCATAAGGTAACGGACTGGGGGGACTTGAAAGGTGAATGAAAATGGTTGAAACATTCGTAACAAGATGTAAGGCGTGCGGTGCGGAAATAGAGTTTAGGCAAATTTGGACTCCAGACGGATACAAGTGGCATCCGTTCAACATTGGAACAAACACATCCCATTTTGAAACATGCCCTTTCAGGCAACAGTTTATGAAATCTAAGCCGACAGCTAAAAAGGTTATACGGGTAAGAGAAAGCTTAGACGACTACATAAGTGAATAATTATGTCGTGCACTTTCTCTGTTCCACCGTCTTATGCGATAGTATTATGTCCATACTGTGGGTTTATGAGCATAAGCATGTTTTCAGCAAAAGTGCACGAGTGCCCAAAATGCAGGAGAAAATTTAAACTCAGACCAAAAAAATGCAGGTCAAGAATAGTTACTCCAGCGTGGACAGCGTACGAGGCAAGGGAAATATTGCAAAAGTTTAGTGGAGCAAAACCACAATTTTATACTGGAACAGAGGTTGAAAGGTGAAATAGTATGCTGTGTCCAAACTGCAGTAGTCCCGGTAAGCCTGTTCCAATGCATAAGGTTACAAGAAAAATCCACCTATATGATGCAACCTTCTCATGTAAGACAGTGTGGGTGTGTTTTGAATGCGGTCTAGAAGTTGATGACACGATAGAAAACGTTGTAGAAAACATTATGAGGTCTTATGTCAAACTACCGTAAAGGATACTCTTTCGAAAGAAGAGTTAAAATTGCTCTTGAAAGAAGAGGATATTTTGTAGTACGCTCTGCAGGCTCAAAGTTTCCAGACCTAATAGCATTAGATGGAACCGGTAAAGCGTATGTTATAGAATGCAAAATTAACAGGAGAAGCTTCACAAGACGGGAGTTGGACGATTTAAAAGCTTTAGCAGAAAAATACAAATGTATCCCACTAATATTTTACAGGGATGGTGTAAAATTAAAATGTTCAAGGCTATGAACATGATGAAAAATATTGAGATAAAGCCTAAGGTTACAGGATGCAGGCAGTACACGGACGAAAACGGTAGCGTTTCAACTGTTACAGCAATAATTGTTCCAATAAAGTTCACTCCAACAGACGATGGAACAATATTGATAGGGTGGGCGTGCAACCACTGCAACTCATGCTACAACAGAAGATGCATATACGCTAAAGCGGAAAAAAGTGATAACAAAATTGAGTAAAATATTTCCAACGGTAACAAGTGTAATGTGGCATCCTACGCCAGAACTGAGAGAACGGTGGACAAGACAGTATGGAAAAGACCGGTTCTCTTTCGAGGAAGCATTGTATGCACAAACTTTTCCAGAATGGTGGAAGTTTCCAGAACAGAAGACTAAAAAGTGGAAATGGTTAGGTGAAGCGTTCCCTCCTAAGGTTGCAGAACAAATATTCAGCACGTACCTTAAAAGAGACAACTACATTTTACTTGACCTCTTTTCAGGAATCGGCGGATGGTCTCTTGGAGCAGTACTCAGCAACAAATTCAAGAAGATTATAATGGTTGAAATAAACCACGAAAAGTGCATGTATCTTGAGAAAAACTTTTCCATGCTCGACGTCGATTACGAGATTATATGCAGGGATGCTGCCACGCTTGAAGACTGCACGGCAGACGTCATCGTATCAAGCCCGCCATGCGAAGACCTAACAGTGCTCAAACATTTTAGCTTCAACAGAACGAATGCTGGAACAGTCCCATTAACACTTTTCACAATAAAATTTGTTGAAAAGGTTAGACCGGAAGCAGGTTTCTATGAAAACGTTTACAGGACAGGGCTTGTTAAACTGCTTAAAGAATTTGGTTGGGAAACAAGACGATTTGACATGTCAAATCTTATACCCCAGAAGAGGATACGGCTTTTAGCCATATACAGCCAAGGACACCATGGTATCTTATGTTAAAAGAATGGTATGACGGTATGAAGGTATGACGGTATGAACGTTTAGGGTTCGCTTTACGAGAGCATGAAAATATCGAGAAGCAGTGTTCCTCTTTTGTTTTGACGTTTGTTTATGGTTATTGTTATTGATTATTGTTGTTGTTTATAAAATCTTTTCTAAAAAGATAACCTTTATATATTACTATATGAGCACCTTTATTTAAATGTTATTCTTGTA
>Ga0080004_1124294_pt1 | contig 26465 bp, 24 predicted proteins | sample WasSprMetagenome_FD_69207 | JGI IMG/M metagenome (GOLD analysis project Ga0080004, IMG submission 69207) | Sulfidic aquatic microbial communities from Washburn Spring, Yellowstone National Park, USA - WS (SPADES assembly) (version 2) | ecosystem: Environmental > Aquatic > Thermal springs > Hot... | reverse complement strand
TTGCGGCATGTGTCGCAAAAGCCTTCTAATCCCCGGTGAGCTAGAATCAAGCCTTCATTTCTCCTTTTTGTTCGGTAGGTTCATAGGTAAAGCGCTATTTGAGTGTCGAAGGCTTTTCCCGTCTGGGTTACAGGTGCCAGCCGGTCCCAAATTTTTTAAGTACTAGGACCGAGCTCGATGGACCAGCCAACGCCGGCGAGATGAAAAGAGTCGCCATAAGCCTCGCGGAAGAGTTGGCGGGTGAGGTCACCGAAGCAGTGGCAAGGGGCAACTTCCTCTACCCCAAGCTCTTGGAAGGATTTGATGACTTCCTGGATTTGTTTTTGGGACATCCCAGCCATGTGGAAGCCCCCGACCACAAGGTGGATCTTGTCACCCGCGATTTCCTTCGCTCTTTTTACCATATTTATCACCCCGGGGTGGGCACAGCCGGTGACCACTAGGAGCCCTTTAGGACTTTGCACCACCAATGCTTGCTCCTTGATCCCAGTTCCCATCTCACCAGTAGACCAAACGCTGGGAGTGGTCTCCGTGGGACCTTGTACTTCTACGACTGAAGCCCCATAGGTCTTGCCCCTTTCTTTGAAATCTTTTGGGAAAGAGGCGGGGAGGTAGACTGTTACTGAGTTGTTCAACTCAAGGAGGCCGAAGAGACCCCCAGTGTGGTCGCCATGAATGTGAGAGAGTACTACGATCTCGATTTGTTGGGGGTTAACTTTGAGGGACGCCATGTTAGAAAGGAGGGTCTCGGCATCTCCACCGATATCGAACAGAATTGTTCTTTCTCCCACTTCCACCAAACAGGAGAACCCCCAGGCTGTGTGCAGGCCATCGTTGTACAAGTAGTTATCGTAGAGGACAGTAAGGTGGACAGTTTCGGTAGCGAAAACTGCCCCACATAGGGCTACCAAAAGCAAAAAGTTAGGAATTAAAGACCCTCGCCTCGTACCTCCTTGCACTGATAGACTTCTCAAATGCCCTAGTCTTAGACCATGCCCTGCTCCCTGTGCTAGGAGACGGTTTGTAGGACCTCAACCTTGTCCAGCAGGATCACTGGGAAAAGCGGCTTTGGAATGCACAATGGTGAGGATCCTGACTCTCAGGCCCTTTCAAACATGGTTCCCGTATCAAGGCCATTGAGGTTTCCCAGACCGGGCATCTTTGATTTTGTATAATTGAGTTACATATGTCAAAGGAACGGTATTTAAACACGTCTTTGGCTAAAGCCTTACGGGTGTTAGAGTTTTTCAACGGCGTTGAACAGGGGCTAAGTCTTTCCGAGATAGCCCAGCGCTTGGGAACTAAACCTGGGAGCGTCTACCCAATTGTTTATACCTTGCACAAATTTGGGTATCTTGAGCGAGATCCCGAGACCAAGCGGTACAAACTTGGGCTGCGAATCTTGGCGTTAGCCAATCAGATTTTGTCTTCTTTGGACATTCGCGAGAAGGCGAAACCCGTATTGAAAAAACTGGCGCGGGAGCTTGAGGTGAACGCCCATTTGGCCGTTCTTTATGAGGACGAGGTCTTGTATCTGGATCGAGAGGAGGCAGCGCCAAGCGTAGTGATCCCCTCCGTGATCGGGCGCCGGGTCCCGCCTCACTGTACAGCACTAGGCAAAATACTTCTGGCCTATGATTTTGGGACACTGGAGCGCATTTTGGCCAAAGGGTCTTTGCCTGCCCTTACACCTAATACCATAACGAACCCCGAAGTTTTGAAGAGGGAGTTAGAGCGAGTACGGTCTCAAGGCTATGCGATTGATTGGGAAGAGTTTCACGAGGGAACTATCTGTGTAGCTGCACCAGTGCGAAACTATCGAGGCCGTGTTGTAGCCGCAATTTCTGTATCCTTGCCCAAAACTAGATTAAATCACGATCCTTTAGATCGCTTTGTAGATGCTGTTAGTGCAGGAGCGCGCGAAGTTTCTGAAGCTTTAGGTTACGCTTCCACCCATGCTTGATAAGGCATAAGAAAGCTCTACTTCTCCAAACGATAGTTATGTAAGAGTGGAATCGCTTTTGATTTAAAAGGGGTCAAAGTATCGGAGTTTTGTTTTTATCAAATATACATTGACAAAACCTAAAAGAAACGCTATAGTGCAGTGCTACAAGGAGGAAAGAAGTGCGCAAGGCCGACGTTTTGGAGCAACTTAAGGCTTCAGCGGTTATTGGGATCATTCGGGTAGATACCACTCAAGATCTGGTTCGGATTGCCCAGACACTACATGAAGGTGGGCTCTATTGTCTCGAGATCACAATGACTACACCCGGAGCGCTCCGAGCAATTGAGGAAGCCAGGGAAGAACTTCCCGAGGTCATTATGGGTGCGGGAACTGTGCTGGATGCCGCTACAGCCAGACAGGCAATATTGGCCGGGGCTCAGTTCCTGGTTACCCCGACAGTCAAGTTCGATGTGATCGAGACGGCTCATCGCTATGGTGTCCCTGTGATTCCCGGAGCGATGACTCCCACGGAAATTCTCACCTGCTGGGAGGCTGGAGCGGATATGGTAAAAGTTTTTCCAGCTGAAGTGCTTGGTCCAGAATTCATTAGGGCTGTCCACGGCCCGTTGCCTCAGATCCCTTTGGTTCCTACTGGAGGAATTACCGCTGACAACGCCGGTGAGTTCATTCGAGCGGGAGCGGCTGTGGTGTGCGTAGGGTCATGGTTGGTGGATAAGGAAGCCGTCACCGCGGGAAGAATGGAGATCCTCCGCGAGAAGGCTCGCAAGCTTGTCACCGCGGTGCAAAAGGCCAGGAGTAGCTAAATCCTTGCCAGCGTAGAGGGAAGCGACAATGAAAAGGTACCGCTTGATGATCCCTGGGCCAGTTGAGGTAGTGCCAGAAGTACTGGCTGAAATGGCCCAGCCGTTAGTGGCCCACTATGGCGAAGAGTGGACGGCTTTTTATAAGGAAACCATCGATCTTTTACGCAAAGTTTTTCAGACAAAAGGGGATGTTTTTCTTATAGTGGGCTCCGGAAGTGCCGGACTAGACGCAGCATTAGGCTCGACTGTTGCTCCTGATAAAAAGGTATTAATCCCCCAGAATGGCTTCTTCGGCGAACGGCTTGAGGAGATTGCCCGCACATATACGCCATATGTTACCACTTTGAAATTTCCCCTCGGGCAAACCTATGATCTAGAGCAGATAGAAAAGGCTCTTCGCAAGTGTAAATATGATGTTCTCGCAGCTGTCCATTGCGAGACCTCAACAGGTGTGCTCAATCCTATTAAGGAATTGGCTGAATTATGTAATCGCTACAGTGTCCTACTTATTGTAGACGCTGTCTCCTCTTTGGCTATCGAGCCCCTTGAGATGGATGCTTGGGGGATTGGGATTTGTGTTTCGGCTTCGCAAAAAGGGCTTGAGTCGCCGCCGGGGCTAGCTGTTGTAGCAGTGGGGCCACAGGCATGGGAAATTATCGAGCAAGTTGATAGACCTGGTTGGTACCTCAACCTGCGGGTTTGGCGGGAGTACACGGAGAAATGGGGAGATTGGCATCCCCACCCGATCACCCAGGCAGTGAACAATGTGCGAGCACTACGGGTAGGGGTGGAGCGAATTTTGGCGGAAGGGCTAGAGGCTCGATTCCAGCGGCACCGGGAGGTCACTGCATATCTGCGGCAAGGGCTAAGGGACCTAGGGCTTGCTCCGTTTGTTGCCGATGAAGTGGCTTCGCACGGGGTAACAAGTGTGGTAGGACCGGCGGGACGAGTGGACGAGCTTCTAGCCTGCCTGCGAGATCGTCATGGATTGCTACTCGCTGGAACTCTAGGGGAGCTTAAAGGCGAAGTCTTCCGTGTAGGTCACATGGGGCCTGGAGCAACGCTGGCTGCAATCCATGACCTCCTTGAAGCACTTGAAGTGTGTCTGGCCGCATGAGCCAAGAGTTACCCGAGGCGGACGCTTGACACGAAAAAGGGTACCCTATAAAATAATAACAAATCAATTTTGATATAAACAAAACTATGAGTGCAATTGAAGCTCGCCTACGAGAATTAGGGTTGGAGTTGCCTCCGGTTCCTGTGCCAGTTGCGGAGTATGTGCCAGCAAAACGTGTCGGTGACCTTGTGTACGTATCTGGGCAGGGACCGATTCGCGATGGCAAACCAGTTTATGTAGGACGTGTTGGGGCTGAAGTATCTCTTGAAGAAGCTTACAAAGCTGCCCAACTTTGTGCTTTGAATTGCCTTGCTGCGGTGAAGTCTGTGGTCGGTTCTTTGGATGCGGTGGAGGAGATTGTTCAGGTACGCGGTTTTGTAAATAGCGCGCCGGATTTTCATGACCAGCCTCGAGTGGTCAATGGTGCTTCTGACCTTCTAGTCAAGCTGTTTGGATACCGAGGGCGACACGCTCGCGCTGCTTTAGGCACTTCAAACCTGCCAGGAAATATACCTGTTGAGATAGAAATGTTAGTGCGGGTTTCTAGGAGGGCATAGATGCATTATTACTTACAGTGCAAAGTTTGTAAAAAGGAGTTTGCTGGCAATTCAGGATATTATCAATGTCCTCAATGTGGTGGGAAGTTGGAAATCAAATATGTTAGTTTGCCTCAGGCCAAACATGTATTCGATATCGCTGATCCTTCTAAGCGGGGTCTTTGGAAATATTGGAGGTTGTTGCCGATTGATAACGTCGGAAACGGATTGTCCTTAGGAGAAGGGGATACTTTTTTGCATTATTGTGAAGCCATCGCTCGAATGTATGGTTTTTGGAAATTATGGTTAAAAGATGAAGGAACTAATCCGACAGGGTCATTTAAAGACCGCAATGCTTGTGTCAGCGTTACAAAAGCAAAAGAACTCGGGGCTCAGAGAGTAGCTATTGCTTCTGATGCTAATGCGGGGCCTTCTGTAGCCGCATATGCAGCAAAGGCAGGCTTGCCGTGTTATGTGTTTATGCCAACATCTACTGTAGTAACTCGAATAGCCCAAGCTAGTCTTTTTGGAGCCAACATAATAAGAATAGAAGCTAAGGGCTTAGTGAGCGATTGTATTGATCTTGTAGAGAATCTGAAACCCTATTTTAATTGGCATCATTTAACAACCGCAGGACCAGTTAATCCCTATCAACTAGAAGCGCCTAAAACTATTGCATATGAAATAGCAATAGATCTGAATGGAGTTATGCCTGACTGGATTGTTGCTCCGGCAGGGGGTGGGGGACTTATTGTTGGCTTATTCAAAGGTTTTAACGAGCTTGCCCAGATGGGCCTTATTAACCACGTTCCTAAATTTTGCTGTGTCCAATCAGTTAGTTGCGCACCCATAGTCAAGGCTTTTACGGAAAAGACCAACATTCAAAAGTGGGAGGATCCAAAACCCACTGTAGCGGTGCCCATTGCTGTTCCGTTGCCCTTGGAAGGGGAGGAGGTCCTGCAGGTCTTACAAGAGACGGATGGGGTGGCAATAAGTGTGACAGATGAAGAGATTCTTAAGACGCAGAAAATTTTGGCTAAAACGGAAGGTATCCTCGCATCGCCTACAGGTGTTTCCGCCCTTGTCGGTGCTATAAAAGCAAGAGAACAAGATTTTATTCGTGAGAAGGACACAGTAGTAGTGGTGATCACTGAAACAGGTTTGAAAGATTTAGGACAGATGGCTACACAGCTTCAAGTACCGACTTTACCGGCTGACATTGAAGTCATAAAAGACTTCCTACTTAATGATGTAGGGGAAGGAGGTGGTAAGGAGTGTGTAAAGCAAACGCGGGGAGCGAACAGGTGAAGGCCAAGGAGGACTTCGGTCGGGTAAAAGTTTCTAAAGACAAAAGATAAAAAGGAGGGTGTGCAATGAGAAGGTATATTCTTTTGACGATGTTGTGTGTAGGGATGGTTTTTGGTGTGCTTGCTGAACAGCCTAAGTACGGTGGGACGCTTCGCTATGCAACCATTGGGGAGCCCCCGCACTTGGACTTGATGTTAGTGACGTCAGACCTTGCAAGTACTATAGGTCAGCACATATTTGAAACACTTTTCACTTTTGATGAGCACTATGCCCCTATACCTTTGTTGGTAGATACGTATGAAGTCCGTTCTGATGGTCGAGAGATTGTCCTACACCTTCGTCAGGGGATATTATTCCACAATGGCAAGGAGCTTCAGGCTGAGGATGTGGTTGCTTCCCTGGAGCGCTGGGGTAAGTATGGCATCCGTGGGCCAATAATGTTTCAGCACGTGACAGCTGTTGTTGCAGATGATAAATACACCGTTCGCATTCTTTTTGAAACCCCGTTTGGCCCGTGGCAGAGTCTGCTCGCGTTCAATAACGGCGGTCCAATGATTATCCCTAAAGAGATCGCTGAGGCTGCTGGTGGAAAGCCCCTCACCCCCGATCAGTATATCGGGACAGGACCATATAAATTTGCTGAATGGATCCCCGGGAAATATATTCGGCTCGTTCGCTTTGAAGGATATAAATCTCGCGAAGAGCCGCCGACGGGGTATGGTGGGGCCCGCCATGCTTATTTAGATGAGATACTTTTTATTCCTGTGCCCGAGGCAGGTACGAGGCTGGCTGGCGTTCAAGCTGGAGATTTTGATTACGCTGAGATGATACCAGCAGACCTTTATTCCGTAGTTAAGGCTGATCCAAATATTAATACTTATTTACTGAGACCTCCTTTTATGGCTCTGCTGTTCCGCAACACCAAGCAAGGTATCATGGCGAATAACCTCATGTTACAGGCAGTCCTTGCGGCACTTGATATGGAACCAATTATGAAGGCGGCGTTCGGCGAACTGTTCGAACTCAACGGTTCCATTTTCCCCAAGGGTACGATATGGTATAGTACAGCTGGTACAGAGCGATATAATCAGGCAAACTTAGATAAGGCTAAGGAGCTACTTAAGGAAGCCGGCTATGCAGGCGAGCCAATCCGATTGTTGACCAATACCTCTTATCAATACATGTACCAATATAGTCTTGTCATTGCAGATCAACTCCGAAAGGCTGGAATGAATATCGAGTTGAGGGTCTACGACTGGGCAACTATGGTTAAATATCGTGCACAGCCTGGTGAGTGGGACTTATTTGTGACCTCCCACGGTCCTATACCGGATCCGGCCTTACTCACGGTACTGAGTCCTACATACCCCGGGTGGTGGGATACACCGCAGAAAAACGAGCTTGTGAACCTGTTTAACACTACGGTTGATTTCAAAGATCGCTATGCCATCTGGGAGAAAATACAGGCCCTCTGGTATGAGGAAGGTTCTTGTATAAAGCTTGGTGATTTTTATACGCTGAACATTTCATCGGCAAAGCGGGTTGGTGGTCTAGATGATCCGCATCAACCGCCGCTCCTATGGCCTTATTTCTGGAACGCATGGTTAAAAGGATAGCCTGCTAAGTGTACAAACGGGGGACGGTCACTCTTGGTGACGTCCCCCGTTTTTATTACGGGGGTTAACAGGAATGGCCGCGTACATCACAAGGCGCTTGGCAGCTATTTTACCTACGCTTTTTTTAGTTTTAATTATTGTGTTTTTCTTAATACGTTTAATACCTGGGGATCCTGCAGCAGTTATGCTTGGTCCAGATGCTAGTCCAGAGGATATTGAACGCCTCCGACATCTTATGGGGCTAGATCAGCCCCTTATGGTGCAGTTTGGGCGCTACCTGCTCAGGGTGTTCAGAGGAGATTTTGGGATGTCAATCGCTTTTCATATGCCGGTAACGAAACTTATTCTCCAACGCCTCGAGACTAGTTTTCTTTTGGCACTTTGTTCCGCCGTTGTCGTGTTTTGCCTAGGGGTGCCGCCGGGCATTCTAGCTGCGGTGAAACGCAATACCTGGATAGATCAGTTCCTCCTTATGTTTGCTTTACTTGGTGCATCAATTCCGTCTTTCTGGCTTGGATTGATGTTAATGTTAGCGTTTGCGGTTAAAATACCATTATTTCCGACATCAGGGTTTTCTTCTGTGTTCCAGACTGGTAATCTGGCTAATTTCCGCTACCTCGTCCTGCCATCGCTTACGCTTGGTTTTGTGAACTCAGCCTTGGTGGCGCGGTTAACTCGCTCGAGCATGCTCGAAGTGCTGCAAGAGGACTACGTAAGAGTCGCACGCTCGAAGGGCGTTAGAGAAAGTCGAGTGATTCTTAAGCATGCACTCCGCAACGCGGCTATTCCTATAGTCACAGTCTTTAGCTTTACGTTTGCTGGCCTTATGTCGTCAGCGGTTGTTACGGAGAGCGTATTTGCGCTTCCCGGAGTAGGCCGCTTAGTAGTCGAGTCTGTGTTACGCCGTGATTACCCGACTATTCAAGGGCTCATGATTATGATTGCGTTTCTTTATTTGATCATTAATTTAATTACTGATATCACATATGCATTCATAGATCCTCGCATTCGGTATGATTGAATGCCTTATTGGAGGTTACCAGCAATATGTTTAAGGTTTTATGGAGACGCAAAATTGGGCTAGGGGGTTTTATAGTTCTAATAAGCATATGTCTGGTTGCGATTTTCGCGCCTTTTGTTGCGCCTTGCGATCCATACCAACTCAACCCTTCTATTCGGTTGCAGCCACCAAACAGAGCTCATCTGTTTGGCACTGATATGTTTGGTAGAGATATTTTGAGTCGTGTTTTATACGGAGCACGATTGTCTTTGATCACAGGTTTTTCTGTGGCTCTTTTGTCAGGGACTCTGGGGGTCGGTGTAGGAGTAGTATCTGCATATTTCAAACAGACTGGAATGATTTTAATGCGCATTAATGATGCGTTAATGGCTTTTCCTGAGATTATCCTTGCGCTTGCCCTGCTAGCGATTGCAGGGCATGCGAGCCTAGCCAACGTTATAATTGCTTTGGGAGTGACCTATGCTCCGCGGATGGCTCGTACTGCGTATGGGCTTGCGCTCAGAATACGCGAGTTCGGATATATAGAGGCTGCTCAAGCTGTCGGTAGCGGGAGTTTTCGCATCATTTTTTATCATCTGCTTCCTAACTTAATCTCACCCGTTATTGTCCAAACAACTTTTACATGTGCCTTAGCGGTTCTCGGAGCCGCCTCACTGGATTTTTTAGGGGTTGGAGTTTCACCAGAAGTTCCGAGCTGGGGAGCAATGGTAAATGAAGGCAGGATTTATATAACAATTGCACCCTGGGTTATTGTGTTTCCCGGCTTTTTCGTGGCGTTACTCGTCCTTGCACTTAACCTCCTTGGGGATGCTTTGCGAGATGCTCTTGACCCTCGGTTGCGAAGATTAGTATAGACCTTTTTGTAGGAGGAGACTTTTGCTTATGATGCAGCCCGACCATAGTTTGGGGTGAACCGGGAAGGGGAGTGGAGCTATGTATGATGTCGTGTTACGCGGTGGGCGCGTGATAGATCCAGCAACAGGGTTTGATGACATTGCTGATGTTGGGATAGTCCGGGGGTGTATTGGCAAGATAGAAAGGCGTCTTACCACGCGTGGTGTGCGAGAGTATGATGTGACGGGCTGTATAGTTTGTCCTGGTTTGATTGATTTCCACACACATGTTTTCTGGGGCGGGGCATGGGGAATTAATCCGGATGAGATAGGACCCCGGACGGGTGTCACGACGTTTGTTGATTTTGGAACAGCTGGCCCGAGCTCTTTTGTAGGGTTTGTGGAGCATGTAATAAAAAGGTCACGTGTTCGCGTGTTAGCTTACTTACATATTGCATATAACGGCTTAGAGGGGGCGGTCTTTGACCCTGACAACCTAAGAATTCTTGGCGAGTTAGAGGATTTGAGACGGGCCGCCGTTGCTCCTGCAATCCAAGTGGGGAGAAGGTTTAGCGAGATTATTCGTGGCATTAAAGTGCGGGCTAGCGTGGAAGCAACAGGTGCACATGGAGTACACGCGGTGTTTTTGGCCAGACAAGTAGCTGAAGTTTTAGGTAAGCCATTGGCCGTTCATATTGGTCAGCCTCCTCCCACTGTGCAAGAAGTTCTTCCGCTTCTGCGCCCTGGTGATGTGCTCACACATATGTGTCGAGGGCCGATCAATTCTTTGCTGGATGTTCATGGGCAAGTTATAGAGGAAGCAAAAGCTGCGCGTTTACGTGGTGTACTGTTTGACGTTGGGCATGGCCAGGGAAGTTTTTCGTTTGAAATCGCCAAAGCTTTACTAGCGCAAGGTTTTCCCCCGGATATTATTAGCACTGATATACATGCTTATAACATTAACGGCCCGGTTTATGACTTACCTACCACAATGTCTAAATTTTTAGCCTTGGGTGTTGATCTTCCGAAGATAATCAAGGCTACGACATGGACGCCCGCTGTTGCTCTCGGGTTAAGCAGGTCGCTAGGCTCTCTTCAGGAAGGATATGAGGCAGACATAGCCGTGTTAAGGATTGAACAAGGTACATTTTATTTTAGAGATACGTGTGGCCAGCAATTGGAAGCGCCTCAACGCCTCGTTCCTGTGATGACATTTAAAGGAGGCGACCTGCTATGGGGTGATCTGGTAGCGCATGTTTAGAGCCATATTTTGCCCTGATCGTAAAAAACGAGGAGGTGCACATGTATGATCTTGTGCTCCGTGATGGTTTTGTAATTGATGGGGAAGGGAAACCTGGTTTCAAGGGCTCTGTTGCAGTTAGCGACGGCATTATTGTGCAAATTAGTCCACATATTTCGAAGGAAGCAAGAGTAGTTTTAGATGCCGAGGGGAAAATTGTATGTCCTGGTTTTATCGACATGCATGGGCACAATGATTGGGTTCTACTCAACCGGCCGTTCTCGGAAGACAAAGTTTGGCAGGGCATCACAACCCAGACGATTGGCCATTGTGGTTTCTCTGCTGCCCCGCTGACTGAAGAGTGGAAGCGACTTGCGCCCAGTGAGTTGCTGGGCGGACGCCCCTTAGAGTGGCGGTGGCAGAGCTTCCGTGAGTATCTCAAGATATTGGGGGAACAAGATCTCGGGACGAACGTGGCACCATTTATAGGCTACGGGCCAGTACGGGTGGCGGTGATGGGGTTAGCCGGAGGAGAACCTAATAAAGATCAGCTTCGGAGGATGTGTGAATTGGTTGCTCAAGCCATGGAAGATGGAGCGTTTGGCTTAACCACAGGATTGGCCTATCCCCCGCAAGCAGAAGCAACTCTCGACGAGCTTGTTGAGTTATGCAAAGTGGTAGCCCGCTATGGTGGACTTTATGCCACGCACGTTCGAAACAACACTTATGACGTTGCTAGTGGGGTGAGGGAAGCCATCGAAATTGCAGAGCGATCCGGAGTGCGTGTACATATTGCACATCTTCAGATACGCCCTAGAGCAGGACATCGCATTGAAAAGGTCCTTGAACTTATGGATAGGGCTCGGGATAGAGGGGTGGAGGTTACGTGTGATCAATATCCTTATTTGGCTGGGCAAGGCCCCCTGACTCCTTTACTTCCTGCTTGGGCATTAGCGGGTAGTCCGGAAGTGATCCGATGCCGCCTTAAAGATCCTGATGTTCGGACTAGGGTTAAAGCATATATGGCTGAAACTGTTGAAAAGTTCTTCCAGTGGAGTGACATCATTTTATGGTCTTTTAAGGATCCTCGCTTGCAGGGAAGGAGCATACAGACCCTTGCACACTTAGCTGAGCGCGATCCAAAAGATCTAGTGATAGATCTGCTCATTCAGTATGGAATTTCTGAAACCGCACTCTACTTTGGGAAAACAGAGAACGACTTACAGACAATTGCTATGTGGCCTTACGCGATGGTGGGCACTGATGGCATTTACTATGAAGAAAGTGATGAAAGATGTATCCATCCGCGTACTTTTGGAACTTTCCCTCGCATGATCCGGAAGTATGTGAGAGAGCAGAGGGTGATGAAATTGGAAGAGGTCATCTTTCGTATGACGGGGCTCCCAGCACAGACTCTTGGTTTACAAGATCGCGGAGTTCTTGCTGAAGGTAAAAGGGCTGATATTGTGGTATTTGACCCCGATACGATCTCCGACACGGCAACCTATGAGTCACCTGTATCTCCACCGCGTGGAATTTTATACGTCATTGTTAACGGTAAAGTAGTAAAAGGACCGGAAGGAGACCACCGTTGTCGAGCGGGTGAGGTGCTGCGATACCGCCGCTGTTTTGAGCGTTGACCAAGGAGGGGGAGTGTATGGGCGAGCAGTTTAAACTGCGAGAAGTCATAAACGTTGCGGGCACGATGACGGCACTTGGGTCTTGTTCCGTAGCCCCCGAGGTTATTGAGGCAATGGTAGCAGTGCTTCCCAAATTTGTGGATATGCTAGACCTTCAGCGCGAGGCGTGTCGGGTGATCCAGCGGGTTGTCGGAGCTGAAGCGGGGTGTGTGACTTCATGTGCAGCGGCGGGAATTGCGATTGGAGTAGCGGCGTGTATGACAGGTCCGGATATGGCCAAGGTCGAGCAACTTCCAGATACTACTGGCTTAAAAAACGAGGTCATTGTCCAGCGGGGCCACGTGGTGTGGTTCGGAGCACCTGTTACTCAAATGGTGCGGTTGACCGGAGCTAAAGTGGTAGAGATCGGCGATGTTAACCGAGCTGGCGTTTACCAACTTGAAGGGGCGATTCGGGAAACCACTGCGGCCGCTTTATACGTCGTGTCTCATCATACAGTGCGATACGGGTTGATCGCTCTTGAGGAATTCTGTCAAGTCGCCCATGCCCACGGGATACCAGTGATAGTCGACGCTGCATCGGAAAGTAATATGCGAAGTTTTATTGAATGCGGCGCAGATTTAGTATGCTTCAGTGGTCATAAATTTTTATCCGGCCCTACTTCTGGGATTATTGCTGGGCGGCGGGACCTTATCAAGGCTTGTCTTTATCACCAATATTACGGTATTGGTCGAGCAATGAAAGTAGGCAAAGAAGGAATTGTGGGCGTGATGGCTGCTTTAGAACGATGGGAGCGGTTAGATCACAAGACAGTGCAAGCTGAGCAAAAGCGCATTGTTAATAAGTTTGTTAGTGGACTAAAAAACGTACCGGGTTTAACCGTTACAGTAGAACCGGATCCGACAGGGAACCCTATTCAACGTGTTAAAGTGCATGTGGACCCAATGATTATTGGGCTAACAGCATTTCAAATATCTGCAGAACTTGCATCGGGGGATCCGCCTATTATTGTACGAGATCATCAAGTTATCGATGAAAATTTCTTTCTTCTCGATCCTTGTAATATAAATCTTGAGCAAGCTGAAATCGTTGTCAAAGCGATAAAAAAGATTGTGGAGCTTCCCGATGAGGAAAAGCACAAGATAAAGCAAAAATATCCGCAATTTCCTAACAGTGCGGATCTTTTAGTTGCAAAATTAAAAAGCTGGATACCTGAATGAGAAACTAGGGCATGGGGACTAGGCAATGGTACACTTAAAGTTTTCCCTCATAAATTTTTTAGTAATAAAATACTTTCAAATAGTACATGCCGGGGGTTCCCTCAACCCTCTTAAGCTCACAACAGGGAGCCTTATTGCAATATTTAGTGAGTTTATAAAGCTGGGCAACTCTTGGTTTACATGGGCTCCTGACTTGTGGGCGGAACTGGGGTGGAGGGATAGTTCGAGGTTTTAACTTAACACATCCGAAGGTTGTGGGAACAGTAAGAACTTTGGAAAAGCTAGGCAAAGAATAGAAAGGAGGGTTAGATGGTTTACGATCTTGTGACGTTTGGGGAGACAATGGTCCGCCTCTCCCCCCCGAATTTTCACCGCTTAGAGCAAACGAAGTCCCTAGATGTTAACATCGGCGGTGCGGAACTGAACGTAGCTGTGGCTGCGCAAAGGCTGGGGCTTCGCTGTGCTTACGTAACTCGCCTCACCGATAACCCCCTTGGTCGCATGATTGCTAACAAAGCTCGGGAGCATGGTGTGGACGTTTCCCACATCGTTTGGACCAAAGAAGACCGCGTTGGGCTTTATTTTGTGGAATTCGGGGCAAGCCCCAGGGCTAGTTCCGTTCTCTATGACCGGGCCAATTCCGCCATGGCGAAAATCAAGCCGGGCGAGGTGGCTTGGGACGAGATCTTTAAGGAAGCACGAGCCTTTCATACTACCGGTATCACGCCTGCCCTTTCCCCTTCCACAGCGGAAGCCACAAAGGAAGCGGCGCGTAAAGCCAAGGAACACGGGCTTCTGGTTTCCATTGATCTTAACTACCGCGCGAGGCTATGGAGCCAGGAGGAGGCAAGGCGGGTGATGGCGGAGCTCGTACAAATGGCGGACATCCTTATCACCACTGAAGAAGACGCGGAGAGGGTCTTCGGAGTTAAAGAGCACTCTTACGAGAAGGTAGCCGAACGGCTAGGAAAGGAATTCCGGCTTAAGGCCGTGGCGGTAACCATCCGGGAAACGCCTTCTGTTTGGCGTAATACGTGGACGGCGTTGGCCTGGACTCCGGGAGGGATTATCCGGGGACCAGTTTTTGATATCGAAATTGTGGACCGAGTGGGTGCAGGCGATGCTTTCGCCGGAGGTTTCCTGTACGGTTTCCTTACAAAGGATGTGGAAACCGGAATCCGTTATGGAGTAGCTATATCGGCCCTGAAGCAGACGAACCCTGGGGACTTTGTTTGGGCTACCAAAGAAGAGTGTGAGCGCCTTCTTGCTGGTGCGGGTCTGCGCATCGTTCGCTGAAAAGGACTTGGATGAGGATCGTACGGGTTGGTGAGGAAGCTGGGGAGTGTTGGATGGCGAAGTCATCTGCGTCACTCGTGGTTAAGGTGGACCATTTAGGGGAAAAAGATACTTCTCAACGCCGCGAAGCTTCTGCCGCCAGCTAAGCTCACGATGGTCGTGTACGTAGGGCGGTATTATCATAAGCATGATGAAGAACGGGGTGAAGAAGGGACCTCATGGCCGGACCTCGTAAGAAGCGGTTCGAAAATTCCCATGCGTTACGCCCTAAAAGTAGAGCAAGTTGTTGCAATCTTTAGAATGCAGGAGTAAATATCATATGCAAATGCACAAAGTGATAGTGAGCTCACGGACTTTTGGGAAGGTGGTTTCCATTGGAGAAGAGCTCCTTCGCAATAATGGGTTTGCTGTTTTTTATGCTCGTACAGCCCCTGGCACACTCATCGACGAAGACTATCTTGCTGAATTAGTCAAACGTGAACAGCCTTACGCCATAATCTGTGGTACTGAACCTATTACAAGAAAAGTTCTCGAAAGTTCACAAAACCTGCGCATAGTGATGAAGCGGGGGGTCGGAATTGATAATATCGATCTACAAACAGCTACATCATTAAATATTGCTGTAGGTAATGCGCCAGAAGCTAACAAGAAAGCTGTAGCTGAATTAACTCTGGGATTGATTTTGGCTTTAGTTCGTCATCTTTATGATGCGATCCAAAACACTAAAAGTGGCAAGTGGATCCCATTTATTGGTCATGAATTAAATAATCTCACAATTGGCGTGATTGGTACAGGAAGGATTGGCCGCGAAGTTATAAAGCTTCTCCATGGTTTTGGGGCAAAAATCTTAGCCTATGATATCATGCCTAACAACGAATTGGCTATGCAATACGGCGTAAAATATGTATCGCTTGATACACTGTTAAAAATGTCAGATATTGTTACCATACACGCACCGTTAACAAAAGAAACGCATCACATGATAGGACAACGAGAGTTAGAAATGATGAAGCCCAGTGCATTTATAATTAACACAGCACGTGGAGAAATAATAGATGAAGTTGCTCTTTACAATCACTTAAAAGAAAAGAAGATCGCTGGGGCAGCTTTAGATGTTTTTTCGCAAGAGCCGCCTTTAAATAATCCTATTCTCAATCTGGATAATGTTATAGCAACGCCTCATATGGGAGCTTATACTTTTGAAGCGATGGAAAAGATGGACCGAATATGTGCTGAGACTATTATCGCTTTTTCGCGTGGTGAGAAATTATCTAATATCATAAACGCTGATATGATCTTTGCGTAGTGCTTTTAGCAAGATTTATTACCCATAACTTTGAAAAATACTTGCATGCCAAACATGGTGCCCAGAATCAATGAGAATGCTTATTGCAAGATATCCCTAGACAACACGTTGTAGGGACGCCTTTGTGAGCCTCGCAAATCTACTTGACAAAAGCGTCCAAACTTCCATCTATGGTTCGCCCCAGAAACCGCTGAGATACAAGAGGGCGATGACCGTCACGGCGATGAGTCTCTTGTTTTGCGTAGTGAATTGAACAGGTAGAGCTACAACAGTGGTTGGCCCCTGTTGCTCTGTCAGGGCCGCTTACAGTAGGGCAGAGCAGTCGGCTGGGATTGGTAATGAGGCCGGCAGGCCCACCTTCTTGCTCTGCCTTGCGACGAATGTCGCACTTTAAGTGGTTCGGAAGGGTGTTTTACCTTCGATTTAAAGGCTCGTAAAAGGTGGGGAGACCAAAAGGGGGGTCTTCTCCCCTTCTCTTCGAACAGGCCACCTTCATGAGCCTTAGGATTGATTACAATTGGATGCAAATTGTAACCGTTGATGTTCGAATCCTGACTAGGTAGGGGCAAAACTTTCGCTCTTTTGTCGCGACACATGTCGTAAGAGATTCTAATTCCTGCTAGGTGAGGCGTAATGCTTCATTTTTCTTTTGTTTCTTGCAGCGCTCACCGCCTATCTGGCTGGAGACCCGCAGTGAGGCCCAAGAACTGAACGTGGTTGTTGACAGACCTCGAGGTATCTGGACTATCTTTTCTGAAAGCACTCGCCAGGCTCAAGAAGAACGTAGGTCAAGCCACTTATTTTCAGTAGGGCCTTATGGTGCCTCCCTGCCCCATCAGGAGATTCTGGATGCTGTTCCTCTCTTGAAAAGAGAGCCAGACTAGTTAAGTTTTAGTCCTCGCGGGCATACACGATCTTTCCGTCAAGGATCGTGTAGTGCACGTTGAAATCGTTGTCGAAGATCACGAGATCTGCGTCCTTTCCCACTCCTAAACTTCCTTTTCGCTCGTCGATTCCTAGTAGGCGAGCCGGATTGAGGGTGGCGCAGCGCACGGCTTCCGGGAGGGAGCACCCGGTGAACTCCATGAAATTCTTCACAGCCCGGTTCATGGTTAGGGTGCTTCCAGCCAAAGTTCCGTCGGAAAGTCTCGCGATTCCCTGATGTACAAAAACAGGAAGGTCCCCCAGCGCGAATTCCCCATCGGGGAGGCCGGCAGCGGCGATGGCATCGGTAATAAGACAAATCCGCTCATACCCTTTTACCTTGGCTACGAGGCGCACAAAGGCTGGGTGGAGGTGGATCCCATCACAGATAAGTTCCACGTAGGCATCAGAATCGAGGGCAGCTCCTACCGCCCCTGGCTCCCGGTGGTGAAGATCGGACATGGCGTTGCCCAAATGGGTAAAGTGGCGCGCCCCATGGGCAAGGGCGTCCATAGCTTGCTCATAGGTAGCGGCGGTATGGCCTATGGCTGGCAGCGCTCCGATAGCTAGAATGTTCGCGAGCAGCTGGTCTGCTTTCGGTCGCTCCGGGGCGAAGGTCACTACCTTTACTAGGTTCTGGTGTCCCTCGACCAGTTTGCGAAAAGTCCTCACTGAGGGGGAGCGAAGCCAACGCGGGTTGAATGCCCCTTTTTTTGCGCGAGAAACAAACGGGCCCTCCAAGTACAGGCCAGCAATCCCTGGTTCCGTCACCTCTGCCACTGCAGCCATAGCCTGGCGCATACGATCCATCGGGGCTGGAATAATCGCCGCAAGGAGGGTCGTAGTGCCGTGAGCAGCGTGGAAGGCCGTGATTGTCCTTATCGCCTCTGGCTTTGCGTCCATGAAGTCGGCCCCGCCCCCTCCATGCACATGCATATCAATAAAGCCCGGCGCGAGGTACCGACCGGCCGCATCCAGCACCGGGCAGTTAGGGGGGATAGCGGAGAGGGGTACTTGGCCCAGCGCGGCAATGTGTCCTCCACGCACTAAGCAATCACCCTCTTCTATTGGGGCTAGCAGCAGGCGGGCACCCCGTACCAACAGGTCAGCCATTCGTTGCCTCCCGCAGGGCGCGCACGAACCGGGCAGTAATGGCCTCCGGGTTCGTGATAGCTGTGCCAACAACTACGGCGTAAGCACCCAGACGGATAGCTTGGCATACCTCTTCAGGCATCCAAAAGCGGCCTTCAGCGATTACCGGTACCTGAACTCGGGTTACCAACTCCCGGACTAAGTCCAGATCAGGGCCGGCACGCCTGTGGGCTGTGGCTGGGGTATACCCGGAAAGAGTGGTGGCAACGAGGTCCACTCCAACGGCAACTGCAGCTAACGCCTCTTCTACAGTGGAGATATCAGCCATGACCAGGACGTCATGAGCTTCCTTGATGGCGCGCACGAGCTCAGCCAAGGTGACACCCCCGGGGCGTGGGCGCGCCGTGCCGTCCACAGCGATGATGTCTGCACCGGCGCGGATCACGGCCCGTGCGCTTGCCACATCTGGGGTGATGTAGACATCCGGGCTGAGGTCGCGCCGTTTGTAGATACCAATGATGGGTAAGGATGTGGCCCGGCGGATGGCGCGAATGTCTGCAGGGCCGTTGGCGCGGATGCCCACTGCCCCACCTCGCTCAGCGGCCATTGCCATTGCTGCCATGAACCGAGGGCCATAGAGCGGTGATCCCGGGCTAGCTTGACAGGATACAATCAAACCCCCTCGGATGCGTTCAAGCACGTCCTTCATGGGCTTCCTCCATCATCTCTGCAAGCAGGGCCATGGCCGCTTTGAGTAGTACCCTCGTAGCTTGGTGGTCGAAGGGGCTGATCAAAGCCTCATACCAACCTTCCTGGACTGCGTCCTCGTCGGGGAAATAACCTAGATAGCCATTGGCCAGCCCTAGCACCGCTACTTGGAACGGCGGAACAGCCTCGTCCCGGATGGTCTGCCCTACTGAGCTAAACGGCTCGCCAGGGATTCCGATCAGAATCCCTGGCCCGATGCGAAGCCCGCACAATAAGGCCTCAGCCCCACCAGTGGTCAGTGCTCCTGCCTTCACCATGGCATATAGCTGTTCTGCCCCTTCGACTCGTGTACGGGCAATCCGTAGCGTGGACGGAGATACTGTGCCTTGCTGAGCAAGCGCGGCGAGCTCTACTCGTAGCTTTTCCACTTTTTGCTGGGCTTCGTCTATCGTTAGGAGCGGCTTATAAGGGAGCCAGCACTGCCTCCAGCGCACGGCAAGATCGGCGCGGACGGGCGTGGCTGCTTGGGCGAGGCGTAGCAAAGTAGTAGCAAGAAGATCCCCGAGGCGGTCCACCTCGTAGAAATCCTGAGCCTGGCGAAAGAACCGTGTGCTAATGTCGCCGGCTGCCCCCACAGTTAACGCCACTACCGTATCATGCCCTAGTCTGCGCTCGGCGATAGCTGCGGCAGCTCCAAATAGGTCCCCGGATAGGAGCCGGTTATCCGGGCCGAGCACTGTGGAATGGCAGGGGAAATTGGCAAGGATTCCGCGGACTCGGCCTCCCACATCTCGAATGACCGTTGCCCACAGCGTTTGGTCTACCGGACGTTGTGGCTGGTTACGGTGCCCGGCAATTCCCGTCACAGGAGCAGTGGTGACGCCTATCCGGGCTGGAGCTAAGGTCTGGGCCGCTTGTACGGCTGCCTGCTCTGCTCGAGCAAGGATAAACTCGGCTACAGCTACTTGGGTTGGGTCCGATGTTGGCGGGATCTCGAGCCCAGCCGGACCAGAGTGAGTGTGCGTGCAAGCCACCACTACTTCGTCTGGGGAAACATCGGCTGCCTTAGCGACCCGGCGTCGCATTTCCGTAGCCCATTGTTCATGGATACCTAGCACCTCTAGCACTATCAAAACTGCTCTTGCTTTACCATGATGAAGCAAGAAACACCGTGCCCAAAGGGCATCATGCACACCAAGCGACCTGCCAACTCGAGCCACATACCCGGCCATGGGCACTGCCTCGGGAGGGGTGATATCTACTTTAGAGATCCCAATTAGTAATTCATCCATCCGATTTCCTTGAGTTCCTGGGATAAGCGCTTCAGAAAACTCTCATCCGGGCTAATGCCTAACGCACGCATGGCTAGGAATACCGCCCCAGCCACTGGGGGGAAGCGAGGAGAAGCGACTTGAGCGTAAGGGGCGTTACGGTGCAGGAAAGTAATAAATGACGTCATAATCCATGGTCCAGCATTGAACACACCTCCCGCGGGATAGACAGTAATCGGTTGATCCTGCTTGCCCATCTTTCGGATGGCTGTGACCGCGGTCTCCGCCAAGATCTGCCCAGCTTGGGCTAGAATGGATTGGGCCACTGTGTCTCCCTCGGCAGCAGCTTGGCTTACCAGTTGGGCCAGGGCGGCGATCTCTGAGCGGGGTAGACCATCATCCTTATATACCTTGCGCCGTAGGTCACCCAAGGTAGCGCATCCAAAGTGAGCAAGAAGCTTCTCCCGAAGAAGGGTGGGGTGTCCTCGCCCATCTTCGGCCCGGAACACCCACTTAAGCGCCTGCCGCCCAATGTCGTACCCCGCCCCCTCATCATCGATGAGATATCCCCATCCCCCAACGCGCACCTCACGGCCATCCTCATCTACACCGTATGTGTGGGCCCCGGTACCCGCATACACAAGGATCCCTGGGCCGAGTACCGCTGCCCCAGCTAGGGCAATCTCCATATCGCCACAAACGTATATGTGCTCCGGCAACACATACTCCCTAACAATCTCCTCCACAATCTGTTGGGTCTGTTCCCCTCGGGTGACCCCGGTCATGCCCAAGCAAATGCTGGTCACCTCGGGATGCATCTTGCCAGGAAAAGCAGCTGCGAACACAGTAGCCAGCGCCTGACGCAAACGAGCAATGCCCCGTTCTCCATGCAGGTGGTTGGAAGGGCCACCACGTCCATGCCCCAGCACGTGTCCGTGCTCGTCTACCACTAAACATCGGGTGCTGGACTGCCCGCCGTCCACGCCCACAATCTGCATGAAACCTCCTCAAAGATTCAAACGTCCTCGGTAGGCCTCGAGTAGCCTTTGGTTATATTCATCGGCTCCCTCCAGGTTCTGACTCTTGAGAATGGGGGGTGTGCCACCACGCCGGCAGATCTCTTCGATGACCCGTAGCATGAGCATGTTTACAAGCAGAGCCCCAGCAATGGTGGAGCTAGCCCCCGCTTTCTGGCCTAGCTCCTTCACCTCCACAATGGCGTCCCCCGGGGGAACGCAGTTGTCCAGGACTAGGTCCACAACTTCGAACAAGCGCTTGCCGCTATGGTGTCGGGAATGGGACTGTTGGGCGTATTCTAGGGATACGATGCCGATAGTAAACAGTCCCCGCGCTTTGGCTTCCATGGCGATCTCGATGGGTACAGGATTGCGCCCCGAAGTAGAGACGACGATGATTACCTCACCTGGGTACAGGCCGTACTTGCGAGCGTAAGCGTCCAGCAGAACCTTACCGTACCCCTCCACGCGTTCGGCGAGACCATCAGTAGGGTCGGGGATAAGGTTGACCGGTACTAGCCCTCCAGCACGGTGGGTGACCTCCTTACCTACCATAGCTGAGTGCCCACAGCCGAACACATGAAGCACCCCTCCCTGAAGAAGCGAATTAGCGATTATTTGCGCGCCTCTCTCGATGTTCTGAAGTTGGGTCTCTACTATTTTATCAATCAGAGCTTTAATGGCTTGGCAGTACGCAATTTCCAACACGTCACCCTCCTTTAAACATACGGCGTAACCGGGGATCGAGCGTCTCGCGGAGGCCATCGCCCATGAGATTAATAGCCATCACCATGGCGAAGATGATTCCTCCCGGGAAAAACGTCATCCACGGGGCCTCCCGAATGATGGCTCGGGCATCCCCGAGGATGTTACCGAGGCTAGGCGTCGGTGGTTGGATACCCACCCCAATGAAGCTCAATCCGGCCTCAGCCAGCACGCCATAGGCGAACACAAACGTTCCTTGAACTATCAACGGAGCAAACACGTTGGGCAACACATGGCGCAAGAGGATCCGCCACCACGGAAGCCCCAGAGCTCGTGCCGCCTCGATGTACGTCTCCTCCCGGACGGAGAGGGTCGATGCGCGTACGATACGGGCTGTGCGTGGTGTATACACCAGGCCCAAGGCGACTATGACATTGGCTACGGTCCGTCCCATCGCTGCCAACACGGCCATGGCCAACAACAATGCCGGGAAGGCCATAATTACGTCCATTACTCCCATCAGAAGGTAGTCCGATCCACGGAATAACCCGGCTGTCAATCCAATAACAGTGCCCAGAATGCTACTGAAAATGGTGGTAGCTAACCCAATCGCCAAGGACATGCGGGTCCCAAGCAGGCTACGGACGAATACATCCCGCCCAAAGTTATCAGTGCCAAACCAATGCCCCTTGGATGGAGCTTGAAGGAAGCCCGAGGTTAACTCGTTCGGCGAGTACGGGCTGAACACTGGCCCAATAAGCGCGGCCAGAGCGATCACAACGAGGATTGTCCCGCCGAGAACAATTCCTCGCTGTCGTAGTATCGCCCGTAGCCAGATGCGGCGCGTGTCGTCCGTGTTTTTCTTAGTCATACTTTATCCGCGGGTCGAGATAGGCGTACAGGAGGTCGATTAACAAGTTAATAAGCAGCGTGCCGGTAGTAATAAACAGCATTGCTCCCTGGACCACTGGGTAATCTCGCTTGAGCACCGAATTGACCACCAGGTTCCCCATGCCTGGTAAGGAAAATACGATCTCGGTGATAAACGCGCCGGACACGATGAGGAGGATCACGAACCCAATAACTGTAGTTACGGGGATCAGGGCTACGCGCAGAGCATGGCGCCAGATGACGAAGCGTTCGGCGAGCCCTTTGGCCCGGGCCGTTCTAATGTAGTCAGTTTCGAGCACGTCGAGCATTGCTGCCCGGGTCATTCGGGCTACCAGCGCTGCCCAGATAACCCCCAAGGTAAAGCAGGGCATTACCAGTCGCCGCAACCCTTCGAGGAGGTTCTGGGTGAGTGGCACGTAGCCCCCCACCGGGAACCAACCGAGGCCCACGGCGAACACGTAGATCAGCACCAACCCCAGCAAAAACTCCGGGGTAGACAAACCAGCCAACGCCAAGGCCATGACCGCGGTGTCGATAGCGCTGTTGCGTTTGAGGGCGCTGGTGATCCCCGCTGGCAGACCTAGAACAAGTGCCACTATGAGTGCCCCGATCCCCAGATACAGAGTGACCGGGAGCCGTTCCACGATCGCCTGGGAGACGGACCGTCCGAGGAAAATGGACTCACCCAGGTCGCCGTGCATCGCACCGCTGAGCCACTTCCAGTAACGTACCCAGAACGGGTCGTCCAGGTGCATACTTTTGATCATGCGCGCTCGTGCCTCCGGAGAGGCACTGGGCCCGAGGATGGATACCAGGGGGTCACCGGGGATGAGGTACATAATGGAGAATGTAATTAGGCTGACCACGATCCACATCGGCACAAGCGCCAATAACCGGCGAAACGCGTACTGGATCATTATGTGTCCTAACTGCCTGTTGAAATCAGCGGGGGCGGGGATAGCCCCGCCCCCGTCGTGACAACCTTCCGGTTATCCCCGCTTCCACACGTTCCAGAAGCGCGGCACCACGTACCATGGCTGGTAGTTCTGGACCTCGGCACGAGTGGCCTCGAGCCCGAAGATATAGCCGAAGAAGATTACAGGGACATCCTCGTAGTAAAGAAGTTGAATTTGTTCCCAGATCTGTTTCCGCTCCTCAAAGCTCGCCGGTCGGGAGATCTGGTCGAGCAATTCGTCCATCTTCGGGTTGCAGTATCCGTATGCGTAAGGAGCCCCGCACTGTAGGGACCCTTTTGTGCGGACCGGTTCCTCACACGGTGACCAACCGGTTTGGTTAATGTTCCATCCTTTCAAGGTCAGGGCTTTGCCAATTTGAGACGGCCAATCCGAAAATTCAATTTTTACCCGGATGCCAGCCCGCTCCAAACACGCAGCTGCGGCCAAGGTGCAACGGTACATCCAGTAGTAGTCACGGTTGGATAACAGGACCACGTCTTCGCCATTGTACCCGGCCTCCTTTAGCAACTTGCGTGCCCGCTCTAGGTTGGCCTGGTTGTAATACTCCTTGCCCGCCTCGGTGTACCACGCCGACCATGGACCAAAAACGAACCCAGGGTTCACGCTGTAGAAGTTAGGATCATTCATGACCACAGTGGACACCACGAACTCCATGTCCAGCGCGGCTAGGAGCGCCTGGCGGAACTTGACGTTGTTCGTTGGCCACTCTTTGCTGTTGAGTTCCCATACCAGTGCCCACTGGGGTTTTACAATGTGCGGCACTAGGTTAGGGTTGGCTTGTATCGTCTTAAGAGTTTCAATGGGTAGAGCCTCAGCGTAGTCATACTCCCCTGTTTCTAGCCCGGCGATGCGTGCACCAACCTCCTTGACGGGGATAAACAGTACTTCGTCAAAGTAAGCGACCTTTTTACCCACAAACCCAGAGGCTGGTTCTTCTACGGGCACGTAATCGGGGAAGCGCACCAGCTTGACGTACTGGTCCGGCCGCCACTCCACTAACATGTACGGGCCGGTGCCGATTAACTGTCCAACACGCAGCTCGTCATGATTTTCGGCGAACTCCTTGGGCATGATCCCCTGCCAGGTGACCTGGACGGTCATCGCTGCCACCAGGTTCATCGGCTTGTTTAGTCGGACTTGCAGGGTGTGATCGTCCACAACGTTGATTTCGCTCACTCCATCGTAGTAACCGCTGATCGGAGAGATGGCTATAATTCTTTCTAGTGAAGCCTTGACATCTTCAGCCGTGAGTAGCTTACCATTATGGAATTTCACCCCAGTCCGTAGGTGCAGGGTGTAAGAGAGGTTGTCCTCAGCGACTTCCCAACTTTGTAAAAGCACTGGTTTGGGATTGAAGTTCTCGTCGAACGCTATTAGTGGCTCGAACACGTGACACGCGATCTGTTGGGTAGCTGTGGTTGTAGTCTTATGAGGATCCAAAGTGGGTGGGTTGGTTTGCATAGCAGCCCGCATGACACCACCATAGCGGGGCTCCTCGCCCAGGGCTATCGCCCCGGCCACGATCAGACAACTTACCACCATCACCAATAACCTACGCATGACTCCACCTCCTTTTAACTTTTGCAACCCCTCTATGCATTGGTGCGAGCCTTCCCTGGTAAAAACGAGCATTTGCTCTCTTCCTCACCCCCTTTGTAGACGCAGTGTGATCGGCGCCTTTGTTGCCAAGGAATCCCGGATGGCTTGGGCTACTTGCACGGCACGGAACGCTTCTTCAACGGGCACAGGTGAGGGGGTGTCATTAAGGACGCAGGAGACGAAGGCCATGATCTCTTCGCGTAAGTCTCCCCGCACCTGTCCGTCTAATATAGGCCCATGGTGCAAGTCCGGGGCCTTGACGCCCGCTTCAGTAGCCATGAGCAGTCCTTGCTCGTGGTACACGCCGATGTACGCTGCCCCCCTGGTCCCCACTACCTCCATCCGAGCGTCGAGACGGGTGGTGGACTGGTCGGGTAGAGCCCAGCAGTAGTTCACGCTCGCAAATGCTCCATCCTCGAATGCTACTACTGCAGAGACTGCGTCCAGCATACGTTTAGTGGCGAGCAACTTGTTAGCGGCCTCTGCATACACGCGGATGGCTGAGCTAGGCATAAACCAATTGATGATGTCTAGGTCATGAATAGCCACATGCATGGTCAGGCACGTACCAGGTTTGTAAATGCGTGGCCCCTCAGTATGAGGGCTATTGCGGTGAGAGATAATGTAAATAATGTCGCCGAGCTCCCCGTGGTCAATGGCTTCCTTTACCAGCGCATAACGCGGGTCGAACCTGAGCAGGTGGGCGACCATAAATTTGACCCTAGTTTGACGTACAGCAGCAAGAATGACTTCCGCATCCTCAATCGTGGTGGCCAGGGGTTTCTCCAGGAGCACGTGTTTCCCTGCTTGCAGAGCGTGAATCACCGGCTCCCGGTGAACATCATCTGGGGTGCAGATACTCACTGCTTGTACCTCAGGCAAGGCCAGAAGCTCCCGGTAATCCGTATACACCCGGCGCACACCAAGCTCCTTGGCTATGGCCTTAGCACGTTCAGCCTGGGGATCAGCTACCGCTACAAGCTCTGTGTTCGGCAGCTGAGAATATACTCGGGCATGGCGCGACCCCATCTGCCCGACCCCGATTACTCCTACTTTTAAACGTTCCATGTTCCCTCCGGGTTTACTGGCGGATCAGCTCCACCGCAAAACGATACCGGTCTCCCCGATAAGCTGAGCGTACGTACTCAATGGGGGTCCCATCTACAAGATACGTCAAGCGCTCGAGAACTAGCACCGGTTGCCCTATTCGAATCTCTAACATTTTGGCCTCGTATTCGTCTGCGGGTTTAGCTTCTACAGTCTGAAGGGCCCGCCCAAGCCTGAGCCCGTACCCCTCCTCCAAAGTTTTGTAAAGGGACCCCCCGAGAAGGCCCCGCTCCACAATCCCTGGGCAAAACCGGTGGCGAATGAACGCGTTTT
>Ga0080004_1111165_pt1 | contig 26504 bp, 22 predicted proteins | sample WasSprMetagenome_FD_69207 | JGI IMG/M metagenome (GOLD analysis project Ga0080004, IMG submission 69207) | Sulfidic aquatic microbial communities from Washburn Spring, Yellowstone National Park, USA - WS (SPADES assembly) (version 2) | ecosystem: Environmental > Aquatic > Thermal springs > Hot... | reverse complement strand
AGTGGGTTAACGAGAACATTTCCAGGATAAGGCAACTGTATGTGTCCGCGAAGTTCCTCATCAAGTTCCAAAGGGTTCCAGAAGAAATAATCCAGCGTTTCAGGGAGCTCGGCCTCGACCCCTCCGTCGTGGACAGGGAGAAATACTTCAGGGAAACATTGCCGCCGCTATTTCTCGATTGGCTGGGGCAAATCATGGTTCAATGCGACAAGAGCTTGTGGCAGAGGTCCCAAGTCCTAATCTCCGCCATGGTTCAGGCAAGCCAAGCCCAAATGATGATGAGGGGAGCCGGATAAAATGCCGAAGGAGCTTGTAGGCGTCCACCACAACATTCTTTTGGAAAGCGTTTCCAAGAGGCTTGTTGACGCCATAGCTGGACGAGGCGGAATCGAGAACGTTGTGCAGTTTCTGGATCAGCTTGACTGGCTTCCAGAGGAAGCCCGTGTTCTCCGCTCGAAAATAAAGACTAACGCCGTGTTTTTTGAGGCGGCTCTCGCTTTGTGCTCCAAGGAGATGATGAAGCGTCCCTACGGCGTTAGGGTGAGGCAAATCAGCGACCTCCTCGGCATGGCTTGTCCGAAATGCGGTTATGGGATAAGCTTCTGGGATAGAAAGATTGTGGGTTCGGTTTGCCCGTCGTGCGGCTCCAAAATGGAGTCCCTCTACGCCGTCAGCCTCAAACAGTTGCTGGATAAGCGGATAACCCCGTCGCCTGAAGCCGTCCTAATGAATGTTGCCTACGACAGGCTTGCCCAAGCTTACGTGGACGGATACAAGGCTCTCGACATCGCCTTGGACAGCCTCGCCAAAGGCTTCGGGTGGACGCGTTTCCGCATACAGAGGAAGGTTCTCGCCTACATGGACGCTTACTTCTATGGGCGTTATGCGGGCGAGCAGAAAATCAGCCGTGAAGAGAAGGAGTGCCTACAATTCTTTGTGAGGGGCAACCTTGCAGAAATCCCCATAGAGGACGCTGAGGCTCTGCTGAGGATGGGCATGGAAGTCGTCAAATACGGCTACCTCTTCGAGGTTTTGAGGGCAACGGGAGCCGAATCCAAATACCTCGAGGCTGTCACCAAATACGGAGCCTTCTACGACAAGCTAAACAGCCAAATCCGGGAAGCCCTCCAAGAGCTTTTCGAGGAGTCCATACGGACAGCCTTCAAGCTCCGCCGCATAGCCCACGGCTACTACCACCCATGCTTCCTAATACCCAAAAAGAACTGGGTCAGCGGTCAGCTTGAGGGCCACATAATATTGGAGCCTTACGTTCTGCCCATTTTCCCGTCCGCCGAGATGGGCTCCATCCAAACCGTCTACGGTCCGCTTGGCAGCGGCAAAACCGTCCTGCTTTCCAGCCTAATATGCTACTCCTTCTTCAAGAGGCATGAAACCGTCTTTGTCCCATTAAACGACAAGAGCAACAGCTTCAGCCTCGCCCCAATCCCCATGTTCCCATACAGCAGAAGCACGGCGAGGCTTATGGAAACCTTGGAACGCTTGGACGTTGAGCCGCAAGGCATCCCAGCCGTAACCGTAAACGTCCTCGTGAAGGGCGAGAAAGTCGAGAATGTGATGAGCCATCCGCCCACAATATATGACCGCATAGTCTACGTGGACAACCCCACAGACTTCACCGTCGACTTCAACAAGCTCTTCGACGAGCTTAAGGCTGTGGCGGAAACCTTCGGCTTCAGCCAGCCCGTGGGCATACTGGCCGTCAGAAACATGCAGAGGGAAACCTCGGACTATTACATAGACGTGGAAATCGCCACAAACATGCTTCTCGAGTTTGACAAGTGGCGGAAAGGCCACATGGGTCGCCCTATGCGTGTTGTCCTCGACGAGGTAAGCTATATGGCCGCCAGCTACGCCAAGACAAGCGTTCCAGACAAGATTAGGGCGGGCGGAACCATAACCGACTTCATAAAGGAGTCCAGACGCAACAACCTCAGCGTTGACGCTGCCACCCAATACCCCGTGGAAATCGTCCGCGAGCTACGAAACGCAGCCACAAACGTTTTCTTCCGCGGATTACAGTCGGCGGCTACCAAGGCCAGAAGCCCCATAGACGCTTTGCTCGAGAGCATCCAGCTCCGCGACGACCAGCTCAAGCCTGTAATCCGCGACATGAACAACCGTGGAGCCTTGCCCAAGCATTTCTGGTTCTGGTATCACCAGCCCAGCTACGACATAAACGTCATACGCCCAGCCCCGCCAACCTTCGCCGTCTTCGACCCCAACGCTAAAATGTCAATGATGGAGATCCTCCGCGAATACGAGAAGCAGAACCCAAACCAGCACGTTCTCCTCAAAAGCTGGGACGAAGTAAAAGTTGTCGAGGCAGCCAAGCCCAGACAGCCCAGAACCACGACACAAGCTATACCGAAAGGCTTCAAATGGTGAATTTTTCAGCTTTCAAGCACAGCCCAAACCAATATCGCAAATAGCACGATAAGGGCTAAAACTCCATAGAAAAGCCTTCCCAAACCCACTTTCATCCCGCAAGAAAAATGTGAGAAAATTATTTTTGCCGCCATGCTTGGGACTGAATGTCCACTCTCAATACGGTCAGCCCCGCTGTCTGAACTTGGATTTGGAGGTTTGCCCTTGTCACGGCGTTCAAGGTGTTTGAAACGCCCGTTGAGAATGTCGCTGTCGCCGTAACGTTGCTGGTGCACGTGAGCGTGTAGGTTCCGCTTGAAAGCATAGCCTCGATGTCCGCGGCTTCAAGGGTGAAACGCCACATCTCAACCCAGTCGGCTTTCGGAGGCTTATTCCAGTTGACTCCCGTCTTCCGCCACATATTCTCCGTCCTCAACCTCACGCCCGTGTTCGAGGCAACAGTCATCGGACCTTTCAGCTCTACGCATGTAAGCTCGCCTGTCCAGTCGAGATACACGTAGGTCACCCACGTAATCTTGCTTACCGGCTCGCCCTCACAGTAGACGGTTAAGGGGAAAAGCGAATAGCGAATCTGCTCCGGCAAAATTTCCTTTGTCCGCCCGTCCGCATACGTTATGATGATGCCGAGCCCAGCTCCGCCGTTGCTTTTAACATTCGAGCCTTGAGATGGTGTCGTTCCCCCGCTGCTCTGCGAGCCTCCAGTAGAGCCTCCAGCAGAGCTTCCGCCCGTTGATCCGCCTCCAGACGTGGAAGTCAAATACGTGAAGAAGCTGTAAGCTACGAAGCCTATGAGGGCTAACACAATCAAAAGCAGGACTGCCCAAAGGACAGCTAACCTTGTAGCTTTCGACAGGCTCTTTTCACCAAAAGAAAAATAGGAGTGTCAGCCGCCGTTTTGCTTTCTGCTCATAGCCAAGGCCATCCAGAGCCCCGGGTTCAGAACCGTAACCACTAGGACGACGACTATTGCGCCGACTATTATTACCCACCACCAGTTGCTGTTCCACCATTTTGCCAAGGGCTCCCACCATGGCGGAGTGGCGTTTGTGATCGGCTGGTGCGGCTCCAAGGCTGGAACCTCGCCCGTCTTGATGTAAACGGTCCATTTGCCCACGACCAGCACGTAGACGAAGAACTTGATGTTCACGCTTGGATACTTGTAATGATACCAGATGCCGTAGTCCGTCCATGTGTAGGCCTTGAAAACGTTGAGGATTATCCGCGTCCAATACTCGTTTCTGAAAACGGCTGGGTCCAGCCGGACGCCTTGATACTGCAACACCTTTTCTTCCAAATTGACAACTTCGGTTGCCCCTCTATTGTAGTAGATGCCCAACGTGACTCCCCGCGCCTTCGGAATCATGTCTATCGTTTTGGCAATGTCGCCGTCGTCCAAAGTTTTCTTTCCATGGTCGTCTGTCCCTACAAAGTGGATTTCGTCAACGCCCAGATACGCGGGTGCAAAGAACACTTGGTCAGGGTTATCCTTGAAGTAACAGAAGGCTCTGGGCCTCAGCTTTATCCAGATTTCAGCGTTGTAGTAGCCGCCTCTGCATTGGAGATAGGCGGGTGCCCCGGGAGCCTTGTCATAGATGTGTCCGTCCGACTCCCAGCTTGAGCCTGTCAGCACAAGGTTTATTGCCCATGTGAGCTTGTAGCGATACATTTCAAACTGCTCGTAAACGTCGTATTTTGTGCCGTTCGGAGCTGTTTTGCTGTCAACTTTCACTTGCCAGCTCCAATGCTTGGGCTCCGTTTCAACGTCCAAAGTGAAGGGCTGCTGTTCAGCTATCAAGTCAGGCATTCCCCTGTCGCCCTCGTCAGGGTCAAAGCTCAATTCGTATCCGAAGGCAAGCTGGCTGTTGGGCGCCCACTTGCCGTTCTGCATCTTGTAGATGCTGCCCGGCACCTCGTTTCTGCTCCACCATGAGCCCGGCGGAACGCACTCCGTTCCCCACCGGATGCTGTGGAACTCCGCCTCCAAGCCCTGTGCGCCCGTCAAATAACCTATTTCTCCAAGCTGCGGAATCAAGCCTCCCTTGACAACCGCAAGCAAGGCGATAATGGTTATCAGTAGGACGGCGAGTGCTCCCTTCTTCTTGCTTTTCAAACCCTTTTCACCATTAGAAAAATAGAGGGTTACTTGGCGAGGATCAAAGCGTAAACAAGCAGAGCCAAGCCGAAAACCGCCGCCACCAAGCCCATGATTAGGAATGGGCCTCTCTGCCCCATAAGCCTGTAACCCATCAGCTCGATTACGCTTAGTTGCCCTTGACCAAAATAGTCTTTTATGGCGTTTATGTCGTAGTCGTTTATCACTCCGTCCCCGTTGAAATCGCATCGCGGATTAAACCTTGAATCTCCAGCCTCGCTTCCATAGGCAAAAGCCACTTGGACAATGTCCCGCATGTCCACTTTGCCGTCGCCGTTTATGTCGTAGTCTTTCCAGTCAATTTCACCGTCGCCGTTCATGTCCCTAATCGGGTAGGGCACAGCCCAAGCGTAGTAGAACAAGGCAGCCCCGCACAAAATCAGCAATGCCGCAAGAAGCGCCGCACTCTTTTTTGTGAGTTTGACCAACCCCTTTTCACCATAGGAAAAATAAGCGGATTTTTCGTTTGGAAAGCCATGCCCGTCTACACGTTCTACGCCTACATAGGCCTTCGGGGGGCTCGTGTCCCAATTCTTACGATAGACCATTTTCCCCACGACTGGGTTGAACTGCGCGAGTTCCTGATGGACGTCGTCCGAATAGCCTACAACGAGCACGGCGTAATAGAGGCCACCTACGCCCTTGAAAGGCATGTTTCCTCAAAGTTTAGATTGTGGAGGCAGAGGATTGGAAGCTACCAGCTCCGCCCCTTCACAGTCAAACGCGAACCTGAAGCCTACTTCACTCTGATCTACAACCCCAACAACGACACCATGACCGTCCGCCAAGCCAGGTTCTCGCCGAAGCACAGGCAAATGCGCCTCGACTTCAAGTTTATGGAAAGGGGCATCCCACTTTGGGAATCCGAAAAGAAGCCCATCGTCCCAGAAAAACCAAAAAGCATATTCGAGGATCCCCGACAGCTTGCCAGAGAAGCCTCCCAGTTGCGCTACCCAGACTACTCCAAAACCTTCAAGCCCAAATACGACAAGGCCTCCAGCTACGGCTCCTTCGAGCACATCCACCAACGCCAATACCTGCCGTGGGGCTTGAGGGTTCACGAGGCGAGAAGGACAGCCAAGGAAGAGTAGCCGCTTTTCAACATGGTCACCCGGGTGACCATGTTGGGTTTAAGCTTCAAGACCAGTCGGCAGGATTCAAAGAACCGTGCCTTACAGTTTCCTTGATGTAGATATAAACCATCTCGAGGAATATGAGCGGCCGCTCATATTCCCTCTTCACCCGTAGAAAAGCCTTCTCCAGCCTCCTCTCCTCACGCTTCAAGCCGACCGACCGCAAACTTCAACATTCCCCGCCAACGCTTATAAGCTTTCTTTCGCCAAAAACACCTTCGGCGGAGAAGGTATCTTGTGGAAATTTGCACGCGTGGACTAGTCCCTTGCGTGCATTTTTCCACATTACTTCACGGCTATTGAAATAGAAGGCGTTTTTCAACATGGTTACACGTGTAACCATGTTGGGTTAAGCGTGCTTGTTTGGTTATATTTTTCCTCTGGTGAGTCTGCGTGTCGTTAGGTTCGGAGGTTGAAGAGTTTCTTTTAGCCCTCAAGCCTGGAACCCGCAAGGTCTACGGGCGGGGGCTGGCTCTTTTCGCCGAGTTCCTCAAAGAGCAGAAAATGGGGGGCATAAGCGACTTCCTAAACGAGGTGGAGCTGGACCTCCAGCGTCCACGCCTCCAGAAAAGGCACGTTGCCCGGAAAGCCCTCAACAGCTTCATAGAGTTTCTCCAAGCCAGAGGCTACCCGCCCAACAGCGTCAACGCTTTCGTCGGCTCCGTCCAGGCTCTGGGCAAATACTTCGACATTCCAATAGGCGGGAAGTATGTGAAGCGTCCGCCTACACAAGCCGTCAACAAGAAGCATCCTTGGACGATAGAGGAGATTGGCGACTTCGTCCTCATGATGGACGACATTCAGCTTCAATGCATAGCCGCGTGCATAGTGCAGAGCGGACTCAGCCTCTCAGACCTTTTGAGGCTGACCTATGGCGACATCAGAAGCGAATATGAGCGGGGCATAACACCCCTATGCCTCGACATGGTCCGAAAGAAGACAGGCGTCCCCTTCCTAACGTTCTTCGGCACATGGGCTGTGGACATGATGCGGAAAAACTTGGAGGGCAGAAGGCTGACCGACAAGACGCCCCTCTTCACCAAAAACGCGGCTTCCGTGGAGAAGCGTTTCAGAACCTTGGGGCAAAGGTTCGCCGGCGAGAGGTTCAAGAGCAGAAACCCGTTCAGCCCCCACACGCTACGGGCAGCCTTCCGAACAATACTGAGCGACCACCAGATAGACCACATCATCATAGAGTTCTGGATGGGACACGCCGTCCCAGAACAGCAAATCGTCTACGTCAGCAAGTCTCGGGAAAGCTGGCGCGAAACATACCGAACCCTCGCCGAGCCATGGCTGACCCCGCCGCAGTTCAAGGCTCAAAGCCCCTCACATTTAATAGATTGAATCCTAACGCGGTATGTTGAAAACCGTTTTATATGGATACTCGGCGATGTTAGGTTATGGGCTCATAACTTCCCTTCCACAATATTGGCGGAAAGCGCTGACACGGAGGGTTTTTGAACAACGCGCACGCGCGGAAACCGCCATTTGTGGCGCGTAGGAAAGTTTATTATAATTTTCGTAAATAATAAGACTTAATAGAAAAGACACACACGATAAAATGACGCGTTAAGAGGACGCAAATATTTTAAGCCCTCTGTAAATTCTGAATTAGATGGGAACATGTCTGAAAAGACGTATAAGACGAGAAAATATTCTGGCCAGATGACACAGCGCTCCCTCTACATTGACATTAATGTTTGGGATAGAGCAAAGGTTCAAGCAGCAAAAATGGGAAAGAGCGTGAACGAGCTCATAAACGATTTCTTATGGAATTTGGCTTACTCTGATGAGATTCAGAAGCTGGAGTATGACTATCAAGGCTTGAAGAAGGATTTTATCCGCCTCGTAAAGGAAACCCGCCACATTGTCGCAACGCTCAAGGAGCTTGGAGTTTACGACCAAATCACAAGCTTGGCTTTCAAGCTTGGGCTGAAGGAGGACTTGTCGAACATCGGCGAGATTATTCCAAAGCTCACGTTGGAATGGGCAGACCAAGACTCGCTAATCGTCTTCATAGACTTGCTGGAGACAAGCAAGCGGAAGCGGGAAGTCGCCGACGCCATAACCCGCGTAGTCGCGAAGAAGTATTTATCTCGTGAGGGGCAAGTGAATGCCGTCCAATCGCCCGTGGCCGCAGCACATTCCGTTCAAGGAGCTGGAAGCGTGTCCGAAGTGCGGGAGCAGAGAGCTGACGAAGGTTCACGACCGGAAGTATCCTGACAAGGAAGGAATAAGCCGGGTAGTCATTTACCGCTGTCCGAAAGGGCATGAAACATTCCATAAGCAGCTTGTTGTCCGGCAGTTCGGCGTTCCAGACCCCGACTTTTGGAGAGGCTGATTTATGGCCAAGTCGCAGTATGCTCGAGCCTTGGCTGTTTTCACTTACAGCAAGAAGCCTAAAAACCTCAAGCCTGGAAAGGTTCGGGTTGTAAGATACCGGGGCAAGCCTGTCCGCGTCATGCTCGACAAGGATGGGAAACGCCTCAAGGTTTTGGACGCTCCGAAAGACGTGGCTCCGCTCATCAAGAAGGCTGAAACGCTCCAAGTTGTGGATGGCACACTAAAGATAGTGGTTAAGGAGAAGCCTGAACGCTACGCTCCCAAGCCGCCAGCCCCCAAGCCCGAACCCGCCAAAGAGGAGCCCAAGCCTCCGCCTCCGCCACCGCCAGAGCCCGAGCCTAAACCAGCTCCACCCCCGCCGAAGCCTGAGCCTAAACCCCCGCCAACGAGAGTCACCTACGAGCTGACAGACGAAGAACGCCGCAAAGCCATGCTTGTCCCCGTTCCAGACAAGGGTCCAATACCCACGCCCTACATCCGCTGGGAACTGATTCCAGCCTACTGCCATGTCAAAGACATAGTTTACGTGGACTATCCTATTCCGCAAGCTCCTAAAGGATTGCTTCCGGAGCTTCGGGAAATGTTCCGCAGAAACCGCATCTACCAGAATAAGGCTCCCGTGAACGTGCTGATTTGGGGTCCGCCTGGAACGGGCAAAAGCGAGGTTGTCAAAAAATTCGCTGAAGACACGGGGCTCCCATACTGGCACATTATAGGCGAGGCTGGATTGAAGGCTGACGAGCTTATAGGACATTGGGAGCTCCGCGAGGGCAGAACCGTCTGGGTTGAGGGCGTAATCCCGAAGGCTGTCAAGCTTGGCGGAATCCTCCACTTCGACGAGGCAAACCTGCTTGAGCCAGACGTTTTGGCAAGGCTTAACGAGCTCATGGACAGCAAACGCCAGCTAACCATCAAAGAAACGGGCGAAATAATAAAGGCTCATCCAGACCTCTTCATAATCTTCACCATCAACCCGCCCGTCTACCAAGGCTTGAAGGCTATTCCAGAACAAGTCAGAAACAGACTTACAAAACGCTACTGGCTTGACTATCCGCCGCCAGACGTCGAGTTCAAAATCATAAAGGAGAAGCTGAAGCTTTCAGACGCGGAGCTGAAGCCGCCAACCAAAAACCAGCCGGCTTCAGGAACCCTCGCCAAGGACATAGCCGACGTGATGAAAATCATCAACAACCTGCGGAAACAGCAAGACTTCAGCTACATTCCAAGCATCCGCGACGTCCAAAGCTTTGTCCAAGACTTGAAGGAGGGCGACGACTTCTTCACAGCCTTCGACCGCAACATCAAGGCAGCCTATTACGGAGAGGAAGCCGACCGAATAGAGGAAGCCCTCAAAGCTGTTAGACCGAGGTAGCAGCCATGAAATATGAAAAAAGAGCCAGCCTAACCTATCTGAAGCCTACAAAAACATTCGTGAAACTGAAACAAAAAGCAACATCCGCGCCCGCCAAGGCTAAAGCTGCAAAACCGACGGTTCCCGTCCAAGCCGTAGCCAACGTTATGGACGTTACAAACTTCCTCGCTAAATACTTGAGCGGACAGCAAAACGTTGTCATATCTCCATCAAGGAGTTACACCTCCGGGTTCTCCGTTGGACCGCGAACAACCCGCCAAGGAAAGACGCTTTGGAGCGTAAACCTTCCCCATTGGGCATATTACGACTTGCCAGTCAAAGGCTTCGACAAGTATAGGGTTTACCGCGTAGGCGTCTGGCATGAAGCTTCCCACATTAGGTTTACACCTCTAAAATTGTTCGACGCTCTTAAAGGTCAGAAAGACGAGGTTGTGCGTGAGCTCATCAACGTAATTGAGGACAGACGCATAGAAGACCTCGGAATCAAAGAGTGGCCGGGCTATCTGCCAGAGAGGATTTACCAGCAAGCCTACGGCTACGCTTTGCGTCCCAGCGTTGACCTTATTCAAGACGAGAGCAAGCGTCGTTTTGAAGCGTTTTTGCAGAGGCTTCTAATCGGCAAATGGAAAGGCAAACTTGACCAGGCTGAGGCGGAGCTTGTCGAGAAGGCAGCCCAGAAGGTGGAACAAAAGCTTCAAGAGCTTGAAAAGAAGAAGGCGTCCGACCTTGAAATATCAGAAGCCGTTATAAATTTAGCTGAATCGGTTAAAACAATGCTCGACATACAGTCGCCTCCAACCAGACGGACAGAGTCAGACTCCGCATGGGAGGAAACATTCACGAAACATTTTGGTGAAGGCGTTTCGCCAGCAGAAGTTGAGAAGGAAATGGAAGAGTTCTTTAAGGCGAAGAAGAGGGAAGCCAAAGAAAAGGAGAGGGCTGACGGGAAGACAAAGCCGACGGAAGTCACAGATGAAGACGTTGAAGCTGCAAAGAAGGGAACCACCGAAGTCATTACCGAATACGAGAAAATCCAGAAGAAAGAGAAAATTGACCCAGCCCTTATCGATTGGACGCCAGCAGCTTCTCAAGGGCCTCTGCAAGAATACAAGGATTCCCGCTTCATCGCCGCTATGAACACGTATCTCCAAATGTGGCGGGAAGGCTACAAGGAGTTTACAGGAAAGTCTGGAAGCCTCTTCAGCGTTGACGAATACATCAGACACAAGGACGAGCCCTTCATAACAAGGCTGAAAAAGACGGTAAAGGGCAAGAAAATCCTAATCCTCGCAGACTTCTCCGGTAGCATGCGATCAAAAGAGGATGATTATAAGAAAGCCATAATCAGCTCCTTAACCGTCTTGGACAGCATAGGCTGCAACTTGGGCTTCTTCACCTTCGGCACAGACCCAGCCCTCGGCGACGGATTCTTCGTGGTTAAAACATTCGAGCAGCCTAAACTCACCAACACCCACCTTGCCAAGATAGCCGCTTTACAGGCAGATTACGGAGCCACCCCCACAGACACTGCATACGACAGGCTTGCGACATACGTTCAGAAACATCGTCCAGACGTCTTCATAACCATAACAGACGGAATTCCAGACGCTCCCATTAGAACGGAAGAGCTGGTGAAAAAGCTGAAGAAACATACGAGAATGGTTGCTTATGGCATAGCGTCACCCGCAAAGGTCCATGAAATGGCGGAGAGGCTGAAAGGGTTCGGCTACCACGCTGCATTCGCAGTTACCAATGTCCATGAAATTCCACCCAAACTTGTCAACCTCATAGTTCCGCCGGAGTGAAAGCGTGAATGAGCTACGAGCAGACAGGCACACGCCACTCCTACCAGCCTAAACGCGCAACCATCATAAAGGCTTCAGCCATTACTCCTGCATCCCACGAAGCATTCAGACAAGAATGGGACACGAATTTCAACATTGCATTACAGAAGGCAAGGGATCTTCAGAAGAAAGGCTTCCTCGTGGAAGAAAGCCTTCAACGTGGAGCCCTCATGGAGAGCAAAGCAAAAAGTCTTGCAGAAAGCCTCAAACAGAGAGGCTACGAAGTTGAATTGATCCCTGTGGCTAAATGGGCTGGCGAAAACGTCGTCTTCCTAATTTACAAGCCGACAGAAAAGGCGAAAGAAGCCACAGAACCCAAGCCTAAGCCGACAGAGAAAACGGGCAAGGAGCTGACGCCTCAAGACATAATAGACGCTTTCGTTAAAAACTTCACATACCATTACCCGTCTGGACCAGCCATGCCAGATCCAAGCAAATTACCGACCGAAGGACACATTCCAGACCCGAAGCACATCGCCGCCTTGGTGGATCCAGCAAGCTCGAGCAACGTTCCAACCGTGGATAAGCTTCGGACAGCCCTCAAAACCATGCAGCCAACCATCCGCTTTGAAAACTCGGCAAAGCTTAGGGTTGCCGCAACCCGTCTTAATGCCCAGCTCAAGAAAAAACATGGCGACAGCGGATTCGTTACTTTCGACGGTAAGGCCGATAAAACTGTTGATTTGGACGTGTTCATTAAAAGCTTAAGGTCTCTTGGAGACGGCCCTATGCTCGTCTACGCTTTCCGAAACAGGTTTGACCCGTTTTTCCTTGTAAGGGAACGCCCGCCCCATTTAGCCATTGCCATGGCTCCATACATCGAGCCACCTTCCGACAAAGTCGTCAAATTTACGGAAATCGAGAAGGAAGCAGCAAACCTAAAAATTGGAGCTAAGTAGCCATGGGCTACAATAGGGCGAAGGCCAAAACGGTTTACCAGCCTATGAGAAGCATGGCCATAAGCCCTGTTTCTCATGAAGCTTTCCGTCAAGAATGGGAAGCCAACTTCGACGCAGCCATAGAAAAGGCAAGGCAATTGGAGAAGAAAGGTTTCCTAGTGGAAGAAGGCCTACAACGCGGAGCATTAATGGAGAGCAAAGCCAAACAGCTTGCTGAAAGCCTCAAGCAGAGAGGCTACGAAGTCGAGCTAGTCCCCGTGGCAAGGTGGGGCAAAGAGCAGGTCGTTTTCCTCGTCTATAAGCCTCCCGAGAAGCCTGTTGAGCCGAAGCCACCAGCACAAAAAGCTCTGAAACTGCTGTCTGCTGAAGAGATACTCAACAACTTTGGTAAAACCTTCGGGTTTGAAACCGATAAGAACCCGCTCTTTGAGTTAGCAAAAGAAGGCATCGTTATGGATAAAGCACACATGGTTGGCGTCGTGGACATAGAGTTTAAGCCGCAACCCGGCACCGAAAGTTCAAAAGTGCTTGTATGCCAAAGAGGGAAAAAAGCGAAAACGGCGGGATTGAAGCTCGCCCAGTTCTACAACGACTCGAAGCTCAGGGCAGCATTACTCCAACTTGAAAGGCTCAAACACAAATGGGTTTCACCAGACAGCACAAAGAATTTCCCCATACCCACCAACTTTTTCCGGAAAGTTTTAAGAGTCGTGGGCGATGGACCCGTAACCGCGTATGCTCCCGACACAGACGGTCCCATCTTCTTTTTCAATGAAAGAGCTCCAGGCAACATCGCAGTCGCTTGCGTCAAAGACTATAATGCGTCGACTTTAGATACGGACACTATGGATTACGTTATTGACATCGCCAAGTCAAATTTCGGCTACCAGCCTCCACAAATATAGGTAGCAGAGCTACAAATTCACCTTTTACACAGGTTCAAAGGTGTGGCGTGTCTCAGAAGGCGGTGAATTGGTTAAATCGGTTAAATGGTTAAAACTCCGTATTTGCGCTGCATAAGCGACAAGGCGCTTTTCCCTTTTTCACAATTTCCCTTCTTTGCTCAGAAGCACCGTCATAGGTGGTGTTCCTCTTGGATGGCTACGGCTATGCCTTTGGCGTTTGGATGGAAGCTTCTAACAACGTTTTCAGCCTTTCGCAAGGCTTCCTTCTCGTTGCTGGCTATGACGTATAGGCTGTCCACGATGGACTGCCCCTTAACAATCGCCTCGTAGCGGACAAGGTAGCGGACAACCTTTTTCCGGCGTTGACGGAAAGCCCTTTCAATCCAGCGCCTCGCGGCTGGCGAATAGTTGCGTTTCGGAGGTCTGCTGTATCTTCCCAAACCAACCGCCCAAAAGAAAAATTTTAACGCTTAACCCAAATGTTCAGCTTGGACGCGCAGCCGAGGCAATACCATTTCCTCGAATAGTGCCCTCTGGTTTTGGAAGCCTTGCTTAAAACGAAATCGCCAATTCCAAGCTTTCTGCCGCAATTGAAGCATTTCCCCTTAAACTGTCCTTTACGCTTCAAACCTTGGATGAGCGACTTCGTCAGCCTAAACAACACTCTGGAAGCCATAGCTGCCCCTTTTAAATTGACGTGGCGGTTATGGTTATGGTGAAGCTGAAGTCCGTAATGTTCTGGATGTTTTCGGAAACGTAGAGCTGGAAGTCTATTATTATGGCGTCTTTTGGCTGCAAGACTGTGCCCGCGTAGTTCCATGACAGGTAAAGGTAATCCGCAGCTTCAGGCGGGTTCCAATCGCCCGTCGTGAAGAACAAGACGGCTGGGACGGTTCCCGTGTTGTTCACGATTACCGTGCGCTTTACGGTTTCGCCGGGTCCAATAAGCCCCCAGTCTATATTGTCAACGTTGACGCTGCAACCCACCGCCTTAATTCTGCCCGTGCTCGACACCTCTGTCCTTGTCTGAAGCGTGGCTTGGGTTACGGCGACAACCACAACAGCCATCACGACGGCGAAGGCTAACCGCTTCCAGAAAGCCATAAGCTTCAAACCCTCCGCTTGACCGTTGTCTTGGCCGTTTCAGCCGCCACCTGCTGGGGCGACTTGCGTCCATAAAGCGACTTGTAAGCGGCTGGGAAGCATTCGCGGAACAGCTCAAGGTATTCCACAAACTCCCTCGTGTCCAGAGGCTCGCGGAGGCTTTTCTCGTAGAGGACTACAAGCCTCTGGGCAGGCGACTCTTTCACGGCTTTCTCAACAACCTTTTTGGCTTCAGCCTCAGTTTTAGGCTTCGCCTTCTTCAAAGCCTGAACAACATATTTGAAATGCATAGTCTGGAGGGCTTTGCCGCCTTCCGTGTTCTCCAGCAAGTCCCGGCTCCATTCGCCGACAGGCCTAACCGCCGTGGCAAGGTAGAACTTGCGGGCTGACCCCTTCAGTTCCTTTGGAACCCAAACTCGGTAGCCCGTCTTAACAGAAGGCTTATACTTCGCCATTCTAAAGGCTCTCCTAAAAGAAAAATGGAATTTCCTCCCTCCTCTTTGTCGAAGCCATTTTTCCTTTGGTGGCGGGCCTTGGCCAAGTATCGCAAGCCCCAAGTCCGCGTCTACCGTGTAGATTTTCACGTCAAGATTCCCGGGGAGCGCCCTTTTAGGCAGCACATCGTGATAGATGCGCCAAACAAGAGGAAGGCGGAGCAGAAGGCGAGACATCTTATAACTCTGGGAATGCCGAGGGAATACAAGGTTTCAAGGTTAGAAGTCAAACCTCAGCCAAAGTGATTTCTGATGGCTCGCTACAAGGCCTCATCGAGGAAGGCTTATTCGCCGAAGCGGAAGCCGAGGCTCATTCCGCTTACAAGGTTCAGCTACCATGTTGACGCGATTCCATCCAAGGTTCAGAAGATTTTGAAACGCTGCAAAGCCGAGTTTAAGCATCAGACTGAATGTCCAATCTGCGGCGAAAACTCCCTCATGGTTTTTGAGGACTATTCGGGCACGATTGAAACATGCGTTAACCCAAAATGCACGCTTTACGGCGACATAAACTACTACCCGAACCTGGGCGGCCGGTAGCGCACATTTTTCTATTGGTGGACAGGCTTGGGAAGGCGGTATAAGATTAAGAGTCGCCCAAGGCACTATGTTGAAAGGGACAGGCGCGGACGCTTCAAAAAGTGGACAAATGTGCATCGGAGCATAAGGGCTGACGCTGTCCGAAAAGTAGGGCAGAAACGGAAAGAGCCCGGCTACGGCCACATCCAAGACTACCCGAGGTAAAGGGGTGAAGCCCTATGGGGTATGCGAGGCAGAGGGGGGCAGCCAGCTACGACAGAACCATCCTCGTCAAGGTTAAGCCTACCGCTTACAGGCGGAAAGGCAAGCTGATCAGGCGGAAGGGCTACACCTACCGAAGGGTTGACCTCGGCAAGCCTGGAAAAGGTCCAAGGCTGATTGAAATCAGGGAGAAGGGAGCCCTCCGCAAGCACGGTTACAGCGTCAAGAAAAGCGAGGAAGCCCGCCATAGGGCTTTGTCGAAAGCCATCAAAGAGTATGGAGCCTTAAGCGTCTACCGTAAGCTGAACGCCCAATACGTTTTCCGCAAAAACTACGATCCGAGAACCGCAGCCATATTCAAGTCTGACGCCGAATGGGTTCGCGACAACTTCAAGGTTGACGGTTTCGTGAGCTAAGGGCGATTTCACTCCATTTTTCTTTTGGAGCAGAACCGCCTATGGCTGACGCTGTTTCAATACTTGAACAGCTTATTCGCGGCTTGTCCATGGTGAGCGACGCCATAACGCAAGGCGTAAAATACATACTTTCCTACATAGGCTTGAACTTGCCCGACTACGCCATAACATTAAGCACAATAATCTTCATCATCCTTCTGCTCTGGAAGTTTGGAAGCGCCATAAACAAAATCATCCTAATCGCCCTAATCTTCCTGCTGCTCTCAAGCATCGCCGGGCTTGCCACACCGCTTCTTGGAAGGTGAAAAGAGGGGCTTTAAGCCTTTGGAGCTGACACGCCTCGGCGTGCTGGTTTCCGCCGTCGCCCTACTGTTGCTGAAGGTTCTGGAGGACAGTATGCTTTTTCTATTGGTGGCGAACGGTGAATCGGAAAGAGCGGAGGCTTCTGATAGCGATAATAGCCTTGGCCATAGCTTTGATTGTCGCCTTCCTGTTCGTGCAGACCGAGGCAGCGGCAAGCTGGACAGCGTCCTACCAGGGAAGCGGCTTGTCTTTGAAGGTGACGGGCAGAACGGAGCTTGTTGGGATGGACGGTTCGCCGATACAGTTGAGGTTCCTCGCCAAAATGATGATGCTTCCGTTAAGCTTCGTCTACCAAGGCCAGAAAGTGGCGAGCATGAGGGTTTCCTTCACTTGGACGGTCAGCGGGTCGGACGTGAACTGGGACACGCTTACCGTTACAGTCGAAGCGACGGGGACGGGCAGCTACCGTCAAACCGCGTCTTTTAAAAATAGGGCGGAAGGCTCATACGTCTTCACTTTGCCCTTGACTGCGGAGCAGCTTGGAAGGACACCTTCAGCCAACGAAACCGTCACGTGGACTATGGAGATAACCTTGCAGGCGTGGGCTTTGAGCAGCAAGGGCGAAACCCTAACTGCAAAGTCTATGCCCATCAAGTCAACGGTCACGACGGTTTGGCGAGCGGACTCCCAAAGCTTCGAGCCTGAAACTTCGCCTTCCACAGAATACGAAACGGGCACGGGCACCGCAACGGTTGGAGGCGGGTGCGGTCCGCCGGGCTGCCATCTCGTCTGGGTTTACGGCGTCCAGCCTAAGCCTTGGCTTGAAACCTACGCCTTGCCAACGCTTACCGTGATGGCGATTGCGGCTGGCTCTCTGGCTTCAGCCCTCGCTGTGGACTGTGCTATTTTTCTATTGGTGAAAGGGCGCAAGCCCGAAAATGGAGGAAAAAGGCAAAGTGTCTGACACCTTGAAGAAGATTCCGTGGTTCGCCGTAGTCGGTGTCTTAGTCATCCTCAACATGCTACTCGTCCAGCAGAGCCCGAACTTCATGGCGGTTGTCGTGCCAGCCTACCTTTCGCAAGCCTTCCTATACATCGCGTTGGGCTACGCGTTCATGAGGGGACACACGGAGCAGGGATTCGCCGTGTTCCTAATGGCGGGCGTCTGGCTGCTCGTCAACGTGTTGGTTTGGAGCAACGCTGAGGTTTCAGCTTGGCTGTGGATTTTCTGCCTGATCCAGCTTGCGCTAATCTTCATGTTCTTCACAGGCAAGAAAATCCGCTTTGCGGGAAGCGGCGGAGTAACATGGACATACGCTGCCGTGTGGATGGTCTTCATCTTCGGCCTCTCCAAGTTCATAATAGGCTTATGCTCCGGCATGACCTTGGCTCAAATACCGCTTTGGGGCTTAGGCGTCCTGCTGGTGAGCTTCGGCTACATAGTCGAGCCCGTCGAGAAGGATTGGGGTTGGCCGTTCCAACTGATAGGCACCTTGCTTGCGCTGATTTCAGCTTTCACATTGACAGCTCCAGGGCTTCAGCTACTGCCCTAATATTTATCAATTGAAGGACGTGATAGAGCCATGAAAGACTCCGAGAAACTGATCCTCGGCATTGCTTGCGCTGATTTCAGCTTTCACATTGACAGCTCCAGGGCTTCAGCTACTGCCCTAATATTTATCAATTGAAGGACGTGATAGAGCCATGAAAGACTCCGAGAAACTGATCCTCGGCATAATCATAGTCTACCTGGTGCTCTGCGCATTCGGCGGAAGCTTCATCCCAACCCAATGGAGCTTCGTCCAGAAACAGCCGTCAGGAGGACTGCCGCCGCCAACAGGAGCCGTCGGCATGTTCGACATGCACACCAAGGGCTACAACACTTTGGATGTTTCCACAACCTACACGACGGGGACAGGCGGACAATACAACCTCTACTGGTATGCGTTTAGAGGCGGCTGGATACTCTTGGGCACAAACGACCAGACCGTTGAGCTTACAGAGTTCGACGGAGGCTACCTCTACGCCGTTCCAAAAATTGCGTCTGGACAATCGCTTTACGTGGACTGGTCTGAAACCAAAGCCAAAAACCCGAGGGTCGAGTCAGTAAGCTACGAGGACGTGGACAACGACGGCTACAAGGACTTCGTGTTCAAGATTAACATGGGCAACATTCCGAAGCCCACAACGGGCAACCCGTCACTATACTTCTACCCATACTTCCTCGCCTACGAGAAGCCAACCATCAGCACCCCATCGGACTTGACAGGCCTCGGCACAAGCAAAGTCACCAAGTATGTCGAATGGTATGTCTACTTCACCAACGCCAAGAAAGCCTTCGCCATAACAAAGATTGAGCTCGTCGTCAACACAACCGACACGACAAAGGTGACCATCAAAAGCGTAGCCGTCCCCGGAATGGGCAGCATCTCCGGGGACATGTTCGGCTCTCCGCTGAAAGGCACCAACACGCTGACGTGGTCATACCAGATTGGAAGCAACCTCTACAACGCCCACTACATCACGTATCCGGCGAACGTGCTTAACAAGTTCTACTTCACCAACGAGCTTGACATAGACCTGGACACAGGCGACGTCTTGTCATACACGATAACAATTTACGGGCTCAACGTAGACGGAAGCCTGACAACCCTAACCGACACGGTGCTGCTGAAGGCCGCTTCGAGCTAAACTCTCCATCTCCCCCTTTTTCTAACTTCCCATTTTTCTATTGGGCGTATAGAAATGCGTTTGACCACGCGTGAGATTTGGCTGGCGTTGGCCTTCGCCCTCATGGGCTTCGCGTTTTCAACCCGCGAATGGCTATTGTTCCTGAACGGTTTGAACCCTCTTCAGGGGCTTATCGTGTATTACGTCATAATATTCACGTGCATATTCGCATTGAGCCGGCTGGACCTCGTGGTTCTGGGCTTCAGAATCCGCGGGTTAGCCCAGACGCTCGGCTTGACGCTTATAACCTTCGCCTTCTTCATCTGCGTTGACTGGGAAAGCCCCTACGTGCAGTTGGCCACGGGACGCTCCGTGGCAGACGTGAGCAACGTCTACTTCCAAGCTGAGGACGGAGCCGTCTGGTATGCTTGGAGCCAAATTCTGCCCACGGCTGGACCGGACGTATTGAGGGTTCTAACCTACGTTTTTACGCCCATGCTTCTCGCCATGATAGGCGGGTTCCTCGTTTCAGAGAAGGTGAGCCTTGCACCATGAAGAAGAGCATGCTGGACATAAGCATATTCCTGATAGTGTTCGCCATAAGCATAACCTATTTTATACTGAAAACCTACGGCAACGCCGCCCTGTTCAGCGCAACCATAGCCTTCACGGTCATGGCGAGCGTAAGCCTCTTCGCCGCATTATACACGCAGAGCGACGAGCCCTACTACCAGAACCTAACCTTGACGGGGCTCCTCTACGTCTTGGCAGCCGTCTTCGGCATGATAGCCATAAGCACCTTATTCGTAGGCATTTTCGGGGCAAGCGTCCTCTACTTCCCAACGGTTTTCCAGAGCCTCGCCACCATAGGCGGAGCCACAAGCATCTTCACAGCAATCCTCGGAGAGCTCGTCTACCAGTTCACAGCCGTAGCCACAGCCGAAGAGCTTCTCAAATTCTCGGCTTACGTGGAGATAAAAGACCGTTACAAGAGCGTCGCCCTCGCCATAGCCTTGGCTGTCGGCTTCTGGGCCGGGTTCCACGCCCTCCAAGCCTACAAGAACATCTACTACATCATCCCAGCCTTCATCTGCGGAGTAATCCTCATCATACTCCTGGAAACAACCAAATGCATAATCGCCCCCATAATAGCCCACGGCTTCTACAACACGGTCAGCGTTCTACTAACCTACTTGAACTCAAGCTTCCCCGTAAGCGTCCCATGGTTCCCAACAGCATGGACAAGCGAAGACGTCCTGCTCGTGGGCTTGGCAGCCATGTGGATAGCCTTCATACTGTTGCCCATCTTGACAAGGCGGAAATAGCCTCTATATCATTCGTCTATATCATTTGTCTATAAGATTCCTCTATCCCGTTCCATAGTTTCAGACGCAATTGCCTCCGATCGGAGGGAATTTGAAGCGAAAAGTTTTCCGCTTTTGCTAGCAACAACCGCAAACTTTTCGCAAGAAGCCCTTTCCTCTGTTAATTTTTCGAGATAGACGGTTTAAATGCCGACACGTATGAAATTTTTCATTTGGATGGCTATGAGGAGGCTTAACCAAACATTCACAATATTGCTTCTGCTAATGTCAGTTGCAGCTCTGCTCTGCTTTTCCCTGAACACGGAGAAGGTCAACGCCGCGGGCGAAAACTGGCTTACGGGCTGGAGCTACCGCAAAAGCCACCAGATTGTAGGCTCGACGGCTGGAGCGCAAACCGACTATCAGGTCCGCATAACGGTCTATTATGGAAGCGGAACCGACAGCGGGGGAAACGTCTACCTCAACGGCAAGTGCAGAACAGACTTCGGCGACATAAGGTTCACAGCGTCGGACGGCTCAACGCTGCTTGCCTACTGGATAGAAAGCTACACGGCATCGTCCAGCGCGGTTTTCTGGGTTAAAGTGCCCAGCATACCTGCCAGCCCAAACACGGCAACCATTTACATATACTATGGAAAAAGCGATGCTACAACGACAAGCAATGGTGATGCCACTTTTCTATTCTTTGACGATTTTCCGGGAACTGCGGTGAACACTACTAAATGGACCGTTTTATCAGGAGGCTCGGTAAGTGTAAGTAATGGTGAGCTTGTTTTGACTGGTGATGGATCAAATCGAGGCAAAGTAGCTTCTAAAACTTTTCAATCAACGGATTATGTTAGGATGAGAGTTAAGTCTAGAGTTGCAGATGCTAGTGAATCATCTCTTTTGGCAGTTTTACAGCATGACAAGACTTATGGTGCTTCCTCCAACCGACCTTCAAATGGTTTCTGGCATGAAACATATGGCACAGATTTTAACATATACAAAGGCGTTAGTAATACTTTGACGAAGCTGACAAGTGTGACCTATGATTTCTACCCAGACACAAACTACCACATTCTTGAGTTTGTCAAATCTGGAAGCAGTATGAAGGGATATGCGGACGGAGTTTTAAAAACATCAGTAAGCGATACAACTACTTTCTCATCTAAATATATAGGTTTAGCCAGCAGAGAGAGAGCTTACGCAACACGTGTTGATTGGGTATTCATAAGCAAATATGTCGAGCCTGAGCCTAGTCATGGAAGTTGGGGGGGCGAGGAAACGCCTACACCGCCAGGGGCTGGTCCTTACCCGCCAACCTTGACGTCGCCCAGCAACGGCACAAGGTTCAACCCTTCCGCCACCGTTGTCTTCTCGTGGGTTTTCAACCATCCGAACCAGAGCGAGAGCCAGTCCGCCTACCAATTCCAGCTTGACAACGACGCCGACTTCAGCTCGCCAGCCATTGACACGGGCAAAGTGCAGTCGTCGAGTCAGCAGACAAGCCAGGCTTTGCCGTCCGCTGTGGGGCTTTACTATTGGCGGGTTCGCGTCTGGGACACGCAAGACAGAGCAAGCAACTATTCAAGTGCATGGTATGTGATTGTGGATCGGCTGGAAGTCTACGGGGCTTGGGTCAGCGATTCGAGGGCGGATGTCGGCTCCACCCAATATGTCTATTGGCAGTTGCGCTACGACTATGACGACGTGGTCTTCGACAACAGCAAGGGCACGGTGAAGGTTAACGGCGAGTCGGCATCTTGGGACAGCCAGAACAGCCGATGGCAATACGCAACCTCCAAGTCAACCGTCGGCTCATACACCTACACCTTAACATTCGTGGACAACGCATACGGCTTGACAGCCATAACGGGGACCACAAGCCAGACCATAATCTTTGACAAGCTGGAAGTCTATGACTATGGGGTTTCAGACGGGCGGGCTAACGTCGGCGACTCTGTAATCGTGTGGGTTAAGATACGCTACGCCTACGACCAGCAAACCCTCGACGGCAGCAAGGGCTCCGTGGCGATAGGCGGTCAGACCGCCACGTGGAACAGCCAATATGGCCGATGGCAGATAAGCGTTTCCCAGACAAGCGTATGCAAGGTGGACTATCAGACGCCTTCCAGCGTAACCGACAGCCAATACGGCTTGACGGTTCTGGCTGGACAGACAACGTTAAGCGTCATCTGGGACCGCGTTAAGGTGGAGAGCAGCGGAGCCGTGGACGGAAGAGTCAACATAGGCGAGTCGGACAAGGTTTACTTCGTCCTCAAATACGAATACAACAGCACCATAGTTTCCGATGGAAATGTGCTGGTGAACGGCACAGCCGCAACATACAACCCGTCCCTTCAAAGATGGGAGCTGACTGTTCAAAGCTCAACGGTTTGCGGAAAACGCTACTACGTGAGCAGCGTCAGCGGGAACACGTATGGCATAACAGTCCTAAACCATGTTGCTTCCTACCCGCTTGTGGTCTGGGACAGAGTCAAGGTTGAAAGCGGAGGCATAGCCAAGCAGAGGGCGGATGTGGGAAGCTACGTCAAGGTTTACTTTGTCGTCCGCTACGAGTATGACGGCGCCCTCGTAACAAACGGCTACGTGCTGGTCAACGGGTCCAGCAGCTACTACAACGCCTCGGCAAGCCGTTGGGAATATCTAGCGACAAGCCAAACCGTGGGGCGATTGGGCTTCCAGGTTTCAGCCGTCTATGGAAACACGTATGGCATAACAGTCTTCACAGACTTGGCGGGATGCCAATACTGCATCTGGGACAGAATCCAAATCTACGAGGCTGGAGCAACAGACGACAGAGCTGACGTGGGCGGAACAGTCTACGTCTGGTTCAGAGCCAGATACGAGTATGACCAGACACTATTCACGGATTCAAAGGGCTTGCTGTATGTTAATGGAACGCCAGCCAGCTTTGACGGGCTCAAATGGGTTAAAAGCTTCATAGGACCTCAGACCGTGTGCAAGCGCTACTACACGGTTTCAGGCATAGTGGACAACGTTTACGGGCTAACAGCTTTCAAGATGGACGTTAACGCGCCAAGCGTCATCTTCGACAAGGCAATCTTCACTTTGACCGTTTCCAAGACCAGAATAAACATAGGCTCGTCCGCCAACATTACAGTAAGCGGAGTTTACGCCTACGACGGGGCAGCCTTCCAAGGGTATGTGAGGCTCAACGACACGGAGCTCTATAAGCGTTCGGCCGGCAAATGGGGCTTCACGGTTCTCGCCATCAGCGACAGCCTCTACGGGCTGACCGCCTTCGAGTCCAACAGCGTTTCCATAATCTGGGACGGGATGGCTGTTTACAGCCAGGCTGTGGACTTGGACAGGCTTCTGGTGGCGGTTCGCGTCAAATACGCCTACGACGGTTTGCCCATAGAGGGCTGCCAAATAATCTACGGCGGACTGTCAGCCTACACGAACGCTTCGGGCTGGGCTGTTTTCAGCGTCTGGAACTTCACAAGGGTTGTCTATGGAAGCAGCGCCTACGCCGCAAGCGAGCCCCATTACGGCTTGACCTATTGCAGCCAAAGCTTGGCTGTGCAGTTTGCCAAGGAAACCTACGACACGTTCTGGGTTGCCAGCAACGGGCAGCTTCAAAACGTGTATTGGGATTGGGAGAACCGCAAGCTCACCTTCCACACGACTGGAACGGCGGTAATCTGGACGGGCGGGATGGGAACGCCTCAAAAAGTCGAGGTGAACAGGCAGACGTGGAGCAATTGGCAATACACGAACGGCTTCGTCAAGATTTACGGGCTTTCCAGCTACGTTGTCGTCTCGTGGCCTATTCCGCCGAAGCCACAAGAGCCTCAAGCTCCGCCCCAATACATTACTATGGTGAGCCTAAGCGTGGGCGTTGTGGACCTTGGAACGTTAAAGCCTGGGCAGAACGTGACTTTCGCTATTCCCGTTTCCAGCAACCAGACCGTCAAAATCGTGAGTGCGGAGCCAGCCTTCAAGCAGGAGTGGTTCACGCTTCTGACAGCCTTGCCCTTGGACGTTTCAAGCCGCGGGAACAACACGATAAAATTCATGCTGAAAATTCCAGCCAACATTTACGGAAGCTTCAACATACCAGTCGAAATCAAGGCCGTAGCCGAGGGCACAACGCTCACGGCGACAAGCTACGTCAAGTTAACAGTTTCAGAAGCCAAGGCTGAAGCCGGCTTGACGGAGCAAGTCGTGGGGTGGCTGTCCGACCCGACCGTGATTTTCCTAATACTCCTCACGATTTTGATAGTGGCTGTCGCGTCGAGAAGGCGTTGAACCATTTTTTCTCTTGAGGGAGAACGTTGCCAAAAGGCACTCCTATCACCCCCTTCATAATGCTGTTTCTGGTAGCGTTCTCCCTCGTCCACGTGGTTCCGGAAGCAAGGGCTGACGGCGTTCCGCCAGGCTGGCTTTCAGGCTACACTTATAGGCAGAAGCATGAAATGACGGGGGCTGCGAATGCGGGCATAGGCTACCAGGTCAAGTTTAGGGTTTATCGGGGTTCTGGAACAAGCTCTGGCGCAAACGTCTACCTTAACGGGAAATGCAAGGCTGACTTTTCGGACGTGCGTTTCGCTGACGCCGACGGGCACGTTTTCAGCTACTGGATTCAAACCGTCACGACAGACTACGCGGACATCTGGGTCAAAGTAGGCGTGGATTTAGGCGTAAACAACACTTTCTACGTGTATTACGGCAACCCGGACGCTTATTCAGAAAGCAATTTCGACGCAACCTTCATTTTCGGCGAAACATGGAGCTCCACAACCCTCAACACTTCCAAGTGGACTGTTGAGGCTGGCACAATATCCATAAACACAGACGAACATTACATCCAAATCAGCTCCAACACAAGGGTGCGTTCAACAAGCACCAGCATAATTTTCCCCGCATACTTCCGTGTTGAAAGAGCGTGGACAGACGAGCCCGTTAGGTTTAACGGATGGAGAACTGGCAGCGGTGAAACCGGAAGCGCCTTCAGCATAACCGATAGAGCATGGGCGTATTCAGATGGCAGCAGAGGCATAATTTGGTTCGGCGTTGAAATATACTATTACAGCTATGCTCCAGTAGGCTATTATGCAAGAAGATGTGCTGGAATAGGGCATAATAAAGACTACACGTATACTTCAGGGCTTACGGATAGTCATGACTGGTCTCTTTATCTGTCGAGGCAAGGGACAACCTATTTTCTCGAGGGCATCCGCAACGAAACATACATTTCCTCGGAGCCTAACAGGGTTTATTTGGCAGCAGGCGCCACGGTAGCTGCCCGCATCTGGGATTTTAAGATTCGCAAGTATGTCCAGCCCGAGCCCCAGCATGGCTCCTGGTATCCCGAGGAGTCCATTACGGTTACGCAGGCGAGGCTGAACGTGAACGTCGAGCCGAGCTGGCTCTCGTATATCGCCTTCACCTTGGACTATCCGACCCAAGTGTTGTTCGCCCCGTGGACCAACATTATAGGCACGGGAAGCCACACGGTTACGGTTTTGGACGAGAAGGTTCGCGTAAACGGCTCCTACGTTTTCGGGTTCAAATGCTGGAAGAAGGCTGGGGAAATCGTGAGCTTTGACAAAAGCTACACGTTCACGCTTTCGGCTGGCACGACGGACATAACCATCGTCTACGTAGCCCACAACGTTTCCATCGTGAGCGACCCTGAAATGTATGTCCGCGTCAAGATAGACGACTTCCAGGTGCAGACGCCCACCACGGTTTACCGTGGAAGCGGCTACTACAATTTTGAGGCTTTGGACACTCAGCTCTACTATAACGCCACACACATGCTCAAGTTTTACGGCTGGTATGTGGACAACGTTTACATTGGCAGCGACCCCAACGTCAACATCTACATAAGCTACAAGACAACCATCAAGCTTGCCTACAAAGCCGTAGAGGTTCCAGCTCCGCCGCCCATGACCTTCAAAGCCAGCGTCGTGGACCTCGGCCAAATCCAGGCGGGCACAAGCAAGGACTTCTCCATCACCGTAACCTTCGACGCCACAGCCCTAACCATCCAGAGCATCGAGTTCCAAGCCAAAAGCGACTGGCTCCAAGTAGTGGACACGTTGCCCATGTATGCCACGAAAGGCTTGGAAGCCGTCGGAACAGCCACAATAATGTGCCACCTAACAGTCCCCCAGAACGTGCAAGGCTATTACAGCATACCCTACAAGGTCACAGCGAAAACAAGCCAGGACATAACCATAACAACGTCCAGCTACATAACCTTCACGGCAACACCCCAGCCCGTAGCCGTGGAAGCCGTAAGCGCCCAGCCAGGAGCCATAGCCCCAGCGGGCTTCGCGGAAACCGTCCAACGCATATTCGGAAACCCGCTTATACTCATTCTGCTCATAGCCCTCACAATATGGCTCGCAGCCTACAC
>Ga0080004_1119530_pt1 | contig 26512 bp, 25 predicted proteins | sample WasSprMetagenome_FD_69207 | JGI IMG/M metagenome (GOLD analysis project Ga0080004, IMG submission 69207) | Sulfidic aquatic microbial communities from Washburn Spring, Yellowstone National Park, USA - WS (SPADES assembly) (version 2) | ecosystem: Environmental > Aquatic > Thermal springs > Hot... | reverse complement strand
CCGCGGCCCGCGGCCCCGGGCGGCCCCTCGAGTGGAGCCTGCTCCTCCTCATGGGAGGGAGCGTGACCGTGGACGCATCGCTGGCCGCCTGCGCCCTGGCCATGTCCGGGTTCCGCAGCCCCGTCATCCCTCCCCTGTTCGGCGTAGCCCACGTGGTCCTCGTGGGCGTGGGTGAGCACCAATACGTCCACCCGCCGCACGCCGAGGTGGCGCAGGAAGGGTACCACCACCCGTTCGCCCGCCCCGCGGCCCGTCTCGTACTCCCCGGGCCACCCGCCGGCGTCCACCACCACGGTACGCCCGGCCGGGGGAACCAGCACCGTGGCGTCGCCCTGCCCCACGTCCAGGAAGTAGCAGGTGAGGCCCCGGTCCGCCGAAGGCCACACGAGCAGGAGCGCGAGGAACGCCACCGGTAGCCAAACCGCCCCCCTGACCAGCCGGCCCCGCTGGCGCACGAGGACCTCCCGCCACGAAGTCCGGTAACCGACCTGCCCGGCGGCCCACAGGGCCGGATACCAGAGGGCCAGGAGCGCGAATGAAGGACTGCCCACGTACCACCAGGCCCCCGGCCAGCCGGAAAGCCATTCGTTGGCCGCCGTGAACAGTGCGAGGAGTAATCCGGTGGTGGCATTGAGTACCTCCGCCAGCGGCAGAAATACCAATCCCGCTCCAGCGGACAGCATACCCAGGGCCATAATGCCGGCCGTCAACGGGACCGCCAGGGCGTTGGCGAGCAGCGCGATAGGGGAAAAAACGTGGTAGTAATGGGCCACCAGGGGCCAGACGGCCACCTGTGCCGCGAGGGGTACTACAAAAGAGCCCGCGAACCAGGCGGGAACGCGTTTTCCCACCAGAGGTGCGAGGTACAGGAGACCCCAGGTGGCCGCGAAGGAAAGCTGGAAACCGGGATCGTAAAGGACCAGTGGCTGGTGGACCAGCAGGACCAGGGCGGCAAGGGCCAGAGCCGAGGGCCAATCCTTTTCCCGGCCGAGGATCCAGGCCCCAAGAGTCAGTCCCGCCATGACGGCGGCCCGCACCACGGGTGGCCCGGCCCCGGTCACCAGGGTGTAAAGGGTCAAAACAAGAATGCTGCCGACGAAGAGTGGTAAGCGGGGCAGGCGCAACCCCCGGGCCACGGCGAGCCAGAATCCAAGGACGAACCCCACGTGCAGCCCCGAGACGCTGAGGACGTGCACCACACCGGTTCGTACCAGAGTGTCTTCGACCTCGGGTGCAATCTCGCCCCGCAGGCCCAGCACCATACCCTTCATGAGGGCCGCCTGCTCGGGTGACATGGTCCGGTCGAAGACCTGAGCCACCCGGTCCCGAAGCGCCAGGGCGAGGCCGAAAACCGGGTTGGCGGGCCCCTCGCCGGTATGCCGCAGGTTTTCGGGGGCCTCCACCACCAGGATGTACTTTATCCCCCGCCGGAGGAGGTAGGCCGGGTAGTCGAATTCCCCGGGATTCCCCGGGCCCCGCGGTACCAGGAGTAGGCCCCTGGCCTCGATAAGGTCTCCGTACTCGCACGCCAGCGGCCCCCGGGGCACCCGTACCAGGACCCGGGTGTCACCGTACGCCAGGACGTAGTATATCCGGTCGGCCCGCGGGTCCGGGGCCTCGGACACCAGGCCCGTCAGTGTCACGTAGTGCCCCACAAGAGCCCCGAGGTCCGAACCGGGGGGATTGAGGGCCGTGAACCCGCGGGCCAGCCCCGCCGCGAAAAAAGCCACCAGCAGGGCGGCCCCCGCCAGCGCCCGACTCCGCCTCCAGACTCCCGGCACGGCTACCAGGGCCAGCATTCCCAGAATCAGGACCGCGGGCACGGCAAGGATTTTGGGGCCGGAAGCGAGAATTCCAACAGCGAAGGTACCCGAAAGCGTGACCAACGGGCGGGTCCACAACAATTCCCAACACGAGGAGAGGAACGACATGCTACCCCCGGAAACCCTGTACCGGGTTCTTGATTACGCCCAACCGCTCTTTCAGCGCCTGGAAGGCCTTTACGGGGCCCTGCCGGGTGTCACGTGCGCGCGGTGCGGCGAGTGTTGCGCCGACGCGCCACCGGCGTTCCTGATCGAATACCTTTACGCCTACCAGCATATCAAAAGCCACCTGCGCCCCAGGTGGCCCGAGATCCTCACTCGCGTTACGGAGTATTTCTTCCTGGAACATGCCGAGGCCGACTTACGCTGCCCCTTCCTGGACGGGACCAACACCTGCCTCATCTACCCGGCCCGGCCCTTCGCCTGCCGCGCCTGGGGACTGGCGCCGCCCGAACGGCTGCCCATCAGGCGCCGGCCGCCCGCCGCCATGCAGGAACTAGCCGACTACTACCGGGAACGGTATGGTCTCGTCATCCCGGCCGCAGTCCTGCGCGGCCCGGGGCCGGCGTGTCCCCATGCCCGACCGGCCGGCCCAATCAAAGAGCCCGTCAGGATTGTGGACCAGGCCTTTACGGCCCTGAGCCTTCTGGAAACGGAACTGGTACCCCTTACGTCAACCCTGAACCGGGAGACCGTTCTGCCCCTGCCGCTCCACCTGGCCCTCACCGTGTTACCCCGGGGGGCGCTGGCGCGCCGGACGCGCGCGATGAGGGAGTACCTGGAAGAAGGGCGCACGACCACCCTGGAGCGCTACGTAACGCGGGCACGAAAATACGCTTTTTAATATTAGTGAACCGTGATCATGTCCTTTAAGGCCTGAAATTTCTTGTCGCCTATCCCGGGCACGAGCTTCAAGTCTTCCGGTGCCGCGAACGGGCCGTGGGTTTCCCGGTACTGGATGATCCGCTGGGCCAGGGCCGGACCGATGCCCGGGAGCCGGTCCAGTTCGGCCTGGTCCGCGGTGTTGATGTTGACCTTCCTGTCGCCGAAACCGGGCGCCTGAAAGGGATTACTGGCGCCGGTACCCTGCGGGGCGGGCCCCGCAGCGGCCGGGGGCCGGCGCTCCGGAACCGTTACCTTCTGCCCGTCGTTCAGGCGCGCCGCCAGGTTCAGCGCGTCCAGGTCGGCGGCAGGCTTGGGGACGGCCCTTTCCAGCACGTCGGCCACCCGGGACCCCGAAGGAAGGCGGTAGATACCCGGCCTCTCCACGGCACCGGCCACGTGAACCACGATTTCCTGCTGGCCCGTGGCCCCGGACCCGCCCTGCACCACGGCGGGCGGCGGTGAGGCCCGGGAACCCGCCGCATACCTGATGGCCACGCCCACCAGAAGGGCTGCGGCTATGAGCAGGGCCACGGCCACCTGACGTCTGTTGCCCAGGAAATCGCCGCCCATCGGACCACCCCGAACGGGATTCGGCACCACGGGCCCCCTCTCCTGCCGCATGGGTCCGGTCCCGGCACCAAAAGGTCCCGCGGCAGGAATGCGGCCCGCGGCTAACGAATACCCCGTATCAATGCCCTGCGCGAGGAGGGAAAAAACTTGTCCCTGGTTGATCTCGGTGGTGGGACCTATCAGATCGACGTTCATGACATGGGCATTCCGGAGCGGACCGCGGTCTACGTTCTGCGCGGCGAACGCACGGCCCTCATAGAATCGGGGCCCACACCCGGAGCGTCTTACGTGCTGGCCGGCCTCAAGGCCCTCGGCGTGCGGCCGGAAGAGGTAGACTACATCGTCGTGACCCACATTCATCTGGATCACGCGGGTGGTAGCGGCTACCTGCTAAAGCAGCTACCCAACGCCCGGGTCTACGTCCATGCCAAGGGCGCCCGGCACCTCAACGACCCCTCACGTTTGATCGCCGGGGCCCGCGAAATCTACGGCGCCGACTTCGAGCGCTTCTTCGGGGAAGTCGTACCGGTGCCGGCGGACCGGCTCCACAGTCCCGCGGACGGTGAAACCCTGGACCTGGGGGGCCGGGTGCTCACCTTCTACGATACGCCCGGCCACGCCCCCCACTGCCTGTCGGTGTACGATTCCGCCACCCGGGGCGTCTTTCCGGGGGACGCGGCCGGCATCCGGTTTTATTCCCTGGTTGAGAAGTGCGGCCTGGAATTCCTCCTGCCCTCGGCCGTGCCGCCGCAGTTCGAACCCGAGGCGGCCATCGCCAGTGCCCGGCGCCTGCGGGCCCTGGAGCCCGATTACGTCTACTTTACCCACTTCGGCCGGGCCGCCGGGGCCGTGGAACTTCTGGACCGTTACTGCGACCTGGTGCGGCAGATGACGGCCATGATGCAAAGCGTCATCGAGGCCGGTGGGGACTGGCCCGCCGTCAGGCACCGCTACCGGGAATGGATCAGCAGCGAACTGCTGCCCCCGGACTGCCAGCCGGACCCCCAAAACCTGGCCTTTGACCTGGACCTCAATTCCATGGGCCTGTACCAGTACCTCAAGTCCCGGAAGGACTATGGGCAAAATGCCTCTCCAGCCAGGTGAAGAGGGCCTCCCAGACTTCCGGGTGCCGGCCGGTGAACTGGTGGTCGGCACCCGGAATCGGTTTCAGTTCCTTCGGTTCGCCGGCCGCCCCGTAGAGGTCCTGGGCGTCCGAGAAGGGCACCACCCGGTCCTCGATCCCGTGCACGATCAGCAAGGGCCGAGGGGAAATCTCCCCCGCGGCCCGTAACAGGTCGTGCTGTTGCAGGTCGGCAAAGAATTCCGGACGTACCCGCACCCCGGAGCCCAGCGGCACCAGGCCATCCGCATCGACCCGCAGTGGTTCCGCCGCGGCCCGAAAAAGCCGGAAGAGGTGGGCCGGCGCGGCCCAGGTGCAGACACCGGCCACGTGGGGATTGACGGCGGCATAGACCAGGGCCGCTGCGCCGCCGAAGCTCCTTCCGCACAGGACCACCCGGTCAAAACCGGCCTCCTGGGCAAAGCGGAAGGCGCAGTCCAGGTCCGCCACGTGGTTGGTAAGGCTCACGTCGGCGAAGTCACCCTCGCTTTCCCCGCTGCCCGCAAAGTCGAAGAGCAGGGTGGCGTACCCCAGCGTGCCCAGGGCCTCGGCCATCTCCAGGGCCTTGCCCCGCCCTTCCTTGGTGCCCAGGAAACCGTGGGCCACCAGCAGCAAAAACGCCGGCCGCGGCCCGCCGGCGTACAGGAGTCCGGCCAGACGCAAACCACGGCGGTTGAGGAAGTACACCCGCCGCCACGAAAAGGGCAAGAATCCGCACCCCCTTCGTCCCGCCGCCGGCATGCGCTCCTGCCGCTTTACGCAACACCGGCGGCGCGGCCATGGGCCGCCAACCGTGGGCGTCGGCCTTCAGCCGACCACGATGTTGACCAGTTTATCGGGCACGGTCACCACCCGCCGCACTTCCTTACCGGCCAGCCACGCACGCACCCGCGGCTGCTCCAGGATGTGCCGCTCCAGGGCCTCGCCGTTCAGAGAAGCCGGCACCAGTACCCGGTCCCGCACCCTGCCGTTGACCTGCACGACGATGAGCTTTTCCTCCTCCACCAGGGCCGCCGGGTCGTAATCCGGCCAGGACCGCCGGTGCACGCTCTCCCGGTGTCCGGTCAGTTCCCACAATTCCTCGGCCAGGTGGGGCGCAAAGGGCGCCAGCAGCAGGCAGAGCTTCTCCACGGCCTCCCGCCACAGGGCCGGGTCCTGCTCCATCTCCGGCACCCGTTCCCGGTACTGGTAGAGGGCGTTCACCAGTTCCATTACCGCGCTGATGGCCGTATTGAAGTTGAAGCGCTGCTCGATGTCTTCGGTGACCTTCTTGACGGTCTGGTGTAAGATCCGGCGCACCTCCCGGTGCACCCCGCGCAATCCGGCGGGGGGATTCTCCGGCGCCCCCCTCACCAGGTCCGCCACACCAACGACCAATCGCCAGACCCGGTTCACGAACCGGTAGCAGCCCTCCACCCCCTGCTCGCTCCATTCCAGGTCCCGCTCCGGCGGGGCGGCAAACAGGATGAACAGGCGCGTGGTGTCGGCCCCGTACTGGTCCACGATGTCCTCCGGGCTGACCACGTTGCCCTTGGATTTGGACATCTTGGCGCCATCCTTGAGCACCATCCCCTGGGTGAGGAGATTGGTGAAGGGTTCGTCGACGCTGACCAGGCCGAGGTCGTACAGCACCTTGGTCAAAAACCGGGAGTAGAGCAGGTGGAGGATGGCGTGCTCCACCCCGCCGATGTACTGGTCCACCGGCAGCCAGTAGTCCACGGCTTTCCGCTCCCAGGGCACGTCCTCGGCCCGCGGGCTGACGTACCGGTAGTAATACCAGGAAGAGCACATGAAGGTGTCCATGGTGTCGGTTTCCCGCCGCGCCGGTCCGCCGCAGGCCGGGCACCGCGTATGCACGAAGGCCTCGCAATCGGCCAAGGGGGACTGGCCGGTGGGCTTGAAGGAAACCTCGTAGGGCAGCAGCACGGGTAACTCTTCTTCAGGCACCGGCACCATACCGCAAGCTCCGCAGTACACGATGGGAATGGGCGCCCCCCAGTACCGCTGGCGCGAAATCAACCAGTCCCTCAGGCGGTAGTTGACCTGCCGGCGGCCCAAGCCCTTCTGCTCGAGATGGGCCGTAATGGCCCCCATGGCACGCGCGCTGGGCAGGCCGTCGAAAGGGCCCGAATTGACCAGGATCCCCTCGTCTTCGTAGGCCGCCGTCATGGTATGGGGTTCCAGTTCGCGCTCCGGAGGGCGGATAACCACCCGTATGGGCAGCCGGTAGCGGCGGGCGAATTCGAAATCGCGCTGGTCGTGGGCCGGCACCCCCATCACCGCCCCGGTGCCGTACTCCATGAGCACGTAGTTGGCCACCAGGATGGGGATGGCCTCGCCGGTGACGGGATTCCGGCAGTACCGCCCGGTGAACACACCCTCCTTCTCGGCCTCGCCCCCGGTGCGGGCCAGTTCGGAGAGAAGCCTGGCCCGGGCCGCGAACTCCTGCACCCGGTGCTCCTCGGGCCTGCCCGCCACCAGTTTGGCCACCAGCGGATGCTCGGGCGCCAGCACCATGTAGGTGGCGCCGTAGAGGGTATCCGGCCGCGTGGTGAAAACCGTAATGACCTCCGGGCCGTCCACCACCGGGAACCGGATCTCGGCCCCTTCGCTCCTGCCGATCCAGTTCTCCTGCATCACCCGCACCTTCTCGGGCCAGCCCTCGAGCTTCTTCAGGTCGCGCAGCAACCGTTCGGCGTAGGCCGTAATCCGGAAAAACCACTGCTCCAGCTCACGGCGTTCCACCGGGGTTTTGCACCGTTCGCAGGCGCCGGCCACCACCTGTTCGTTGGCCAGCACCGTGGCGCACGAAGGGCACCAGTTGACGGGGGCGTGCTTTCTGTAGGCCAGGCCATTCTTGAAGAGCTGCAGGAAAAGCCACTGGGTCCAGCGGTAGTAACCCGGGTGACAGGTGGCGATTTCGCGCTCCCAGTCGTAGCTAAAGCCCAGTTCCTGCAACTGGCGCCGCATGGTCTTGATGTTTTCCATGGTCCAGTCCCTGGGGTGTACGCCGCCTCCGTACTTGATGGCGGCGTTTTCCGCCGGCAGGCCAAAGGCGTCCCAGCCCATGGGGTGAAGCACATGGTAGCCCTGCATGGTCTTGAAGCGGGCCACCACGTCGCCGATGGCGTAGTTGCGCACGTGGCCCATGTGGAGCTTACCCGAGGGGTAGGGAAACATCTCCAGACAGTAATACTTGGGCCGTTCCGCAAAAGTGGCCCTGCGGTACAGGCCTTCGGCGGCCCACCTTTGCTGCCACTTGGCCTCGACCTTCTTGAAGTGATAGCGGTCCTCCGCCATATAACCTCCTCCAAAAATAACAACAGACAGGAAAAAACCCCTCGTCCCTCAGGGACGAGAGGTCAATCCCGCGGTACCACCCTTGTTGGCAGGGTCTCTTGGTGGAGCTGGCGGGGATCGAACCCGCGACCTTTTCCATGCCAAGGAAACGCGCTCCCACTGCGCCACAGCCCCGCGCGCCCTGCCCGCTCAAGCCCTCGGTAACGGTGGGGGGTACCGGCCCGGGGTACTCAACTTCCCCCGTGCGGCTCCGGGGCGAGTTCAACCCGACCCGCCACCACCTCGCACCCCCCGGTGGCTCTCTGAGGCGGCACCCGGTCTACTACTCCCCTTCACGGCCTTAAGGCATTTTCGTATGCGCCCTCTATTATAGCGGAAGCCGCGGCCGAAGTCAACAGTCCTGACCCAGACCCGTCTGCCGTCCCTCCACCCCCGGGCCCGATCCGCGGCCCCGAACGTTGGGCCGGTTCCGCCCGCGCCCTTACAGGGAGGCGTAACGCTCGGGACCGATCACCTCTGCGTCACCCCACAGGCGCTCCAGATTGTAAAAACGACGCTCCTCCTCTTCGAAGACGTGGATTACCACGCCGCCGTAATCCAGCAGCACCCACTTGCCCTCTGGAAACCCTTCCCGGCGCAAGATCCGCACCCCGTGCTCGGCCAGACGTTCCTCGATGGCCTCGGCCACCGCCTTCACGTGGGTCGTGGAGCGCCCGCTGGCCAGTACGAAATAGTCACAAATGATGGAAACCCGGCGCAAGTCCAGCACCACAAGATCGTAGGCCTTTTTCTCCTGCGCTGCGCGCAGCGCCGTCTCCACCACTCGTTCGGGGGTCAAAGGGTCTCCTCCTCGCGCCCGTCCGCGGCCCGGCAGGCGGTCACGGCCAGCAAGGGTTCCGCGGGTACCGCCCCGTCGCGGTAAAGACCGGCCCGGTAGATGTACCTCTCCACGGCTTCGGGTAACAGGTACTTGATGGGCCGGCCCTCACGCACGCGCCTGCGGATATCCGTGCTGGAAATGGCCAGGGCCGGGACCTCCATGGTGTAAATGCGTTGCAACAGGTGCCCGGGAAGGGCCCCGAGGCGCTGTCGCAGGTTTTCCAGCCGGTAACCGGGCCTCGTGGCCGCCACGAAATAACACAGGGATAATAATTCCTCCACGCGGTACCAGCTCAGAATCTCCAGCACGGCATCGGTGCCGGTGATGAAATAGAGTTCCGCTCCGGGAAAGCACCGTCGCATCTCGTGAACCGTATCCACGGTGTAGGACGGCCCCGGCCTTTCCACTTCCACGGACGAAAACGTGAAATGGGGGTTGGACTGCAGGGCCAGGAGGGTCATCATGATCCGGTGGCGGGCCGGGCTGATCTCCTGGGCCGTCTTGTGGGGCGGCCTTCCCGCGGGTATGAACACCACCTTATCCAGTTTAAACTGGTACCGGGCCCCCTCCGCGGCCACCAGGTGGCCGTAGTGGATGGGGTCGAAGGTCCCGCCCATCAGGCCAATCCTCCCAAATGCACCACCTCCACACCCGGTCCTTCGGCGTCACTTGCGCACCTGCCCGTTGCCGAAAACGATGTACTTCAGCGTGGTCAGCTCCTTCAGGCCCATGGGGCCGCGGGCGTGCAGTTTCTGGGTGGAGATGCCGATCTCGGCCCCGAATCCGTACTGGTAGCCGTCGGTAAAGCGCGTGGACGTATTCACGTACACGGCGGCGGCGTCGACTTCCTTCAGGAAGCGCCAGCTCTTCTGATAGTTGTTGGTTATGATGGCCTCGGAGTGCTTGGTACCATACCTGAAGATGTGGTCCAGGGCCTCGTCCAGGTCCTTGACCACCCGCACCGCCAGGATGAGGTCCAGGTACTCGGTGGCCCAGTCCTCCTCCGTGGCCGGATTGACCCAGGGCACGAGTTCTCTGGTCACCGGACAGCCGCGGATTTCCACACCCATCTGGCGCAGGGTCTCCAGCATTTCGGGCAGGAACTGCGGGGCCACCTTCTCGTGAACCAGCAGGGTCTCCATGGCGTTGCACACCCCGGGCCGCTGGCACTTGGCGTTGATGACGATTTCCCGGGCCATGGCCAGGTCCGCCTCGTCGTCGACGTAAACGTGGCAGTTGCCCACCCCGGTCTCGATCACGGGCACCGTGGCGTTTTCCACCACCGTGCGGATGAGTTCGGCCCCGCCCCTCGGGATCAGCACGTCCAGGTATTCGTTGAGTCTGAGCATGACGTTGACCGCGGCCCGGTCCGTCACCTCGATCAGCTGGATGGCACCCTCCGGCAGGCCGGCCCGCACCGCGGCCCCGGCAATGACCTCGGTTATGGCCCGGTTGGAATTGATGGCCTCCGAACCGCCCCGCAAGAGCACGGCGTTACCGGCCTTGAGGCACAGGCCCGCGGCGTCCACCGTAACGTTGGGCCGGGCCTCGTAGATGATGCCCACCACACCCAGGGGTACCCGCATCTGCCCGATCATCAACCCGTTGGGCCTGGTCCACATGGCCACCACTTCACCCACCGGGTCGGGCAAACTCGTCAACACGCGCAACCCTTCGGCCATGTCCTGAATGCGCTCGGGAGTCAGCAGGAGCCTGTCGATCAGGGCCCGGGAAAGACCCCTTTCGCGGCCGGCACGCAGGTCCACCTCGTTGGCCTCCAGAATGGCGTCCGTGTGGCGCAACAGGGCCTCGGCCATGGCCACCAGGGCCGCGTCCTTCACGTCGGTGGGCAGGTAGGCGAGGCGTCTGGCCGCCTCCTTCGCCTGCCGCGCCTTGCTCACCACCAGTTCCGCAACGTCCACCGCGCCAACCTCCTTAGAAAATTTCAAGAATAACCTATTATGGTCCCAAGACCAGATTGTTCCGGTGCACCACCTCGTCGTAGTCCTTGTGTCCCAAAATGCCGGCTATCTCCGAGGTCCGGCAGCCCTTTATTTTCTCGACTTCCCCGGAGGAAAAATTAACGATACCCCGGGCAATCTCCTTACCCCGGGGATCCACGATGCTGACCGTGTTCCCCATTTCGAAGGTACCCTCCACCGCGACCACACCCGACGGCAAAAGGCTCTTGCCGCCCTGTAATGCCCGTACCGCCCCTTCGTCCACCACGATCCGACCCTGAACTGGCGCACTGTAGGCAATCCACCGCTTACGGTTCTCCAATCTGGTCACGGGCCAGAACACGGTGCCCACTTCCTCACCGGCCACGATGCGCAGGATCACGTCCTCCTCGCCCGCCCGGGCGATCACCACCGTTACCCCGCAGTGGCCGGCCACGTGCACGGCCTGAAGCTTGGTGACCATGCCACCGGTACCCAGTGCGGCGCCCGTGCCCTTGGCCAGGGCCTCGATCTCCGGGGTGATCTCCTCCACCTCGCGAATCAGGCGCGCCTCCGGGCACCGGCGGGGGTCGTCGGTGTAAAGGCCGTCGATGTCGGAAAGCAAGATCAGGAGTTCGGCGTCTACCAGTCCCGCCACCAGGGCCGCCAGGTTGTCGTTGTCCCCGAACTTGATCTCGTCCACCGCCACGGTGTCGTTTTCGTTGATGATGGGAATGGCACCGAACTGGAGCAGGCTCGTCAGGGTGTGGCGGGCATTGAGGAAGCGCCGGCGGTCCGCGAAATCCTCCCGGGTGAGCAGGACCTGCCCCACGACGATGCCGTACTCCGAAAAGATCTGCTCGTAGACGTGCATCAGAATTCCCTGGCCCACGGCGGCCAGAGCCTGGCACTCGGGGATGGTGCGGGGCCGCCGGGTCAGGCCCAGCCGCCCCAGGCCGGCCCCGATGGCCCCCGAACTGACGAGCAGTACTTCCTTGCCCCGCTTCCGCAGCTCCGCCAGCTGCCCGGCCAGTCTCCGCATCTGGTGCAGGTTGAGCTGACCGCCGGCATGGGTTATGGAACTCGTCCCCACCTTGACCACCAGACGCTGGGTGGTCCCGAGGACCCGCCTATCTCTGCTCAATGCGTATCACCCGTGCCGCAATTAGTATAACACAGCGGGCTGGAAAAGAGAATAAACAACGTGACGGTCGGGGAGGCTAACACGGGGAGGTGTATTGGCAGTGGAAATCGGTGCTTCCTGGGATGAATGGAAGGACGTTTTGGGCCGCGCCGTAAACACGGCCCGCACCATGGGCATGTCCGACGAGCGCATTGAAAATCTGGCCTACCAGGTGGGCGAATACTTGGCCACCCACGCCCGGCCAGCCAGTCCCGAACAGCGGGTATTGCGGGAGTTGTGGGGCGCGGGCAACGAGGAGGAGAAGAAAACCCTCGCGCGCCTGGTAGCTAAAGTGGTGGACGGTGGCACGATTTCTTAAATCCCTCCTCAGGGGCCGGCCACATCCGGCCCTTTACACCGGTCCAGCAACTCCGCCAGGCGCCAGACGAGGCGGTCCACGCCGGCCCCCGTGAGCCCGGAGACGGGAAAGATCTCGTAGCTCTCGCCGAACGCGGCCCGGAGTCTCTCCAGTCCTTCTTCGCTCTCGGGGAGGTCCATCTTGTTGGCGGCCACCACCTGCACCCGTGTTACGAGTTCCGGATTGTAAAGCCGCAACTCCTCCCTGAGGGCTTTCAGGTCGTCAACGGGATCGCGGCCCTCCGTACCGGCGGTGTCCAGCACGTATACCAGCACCCGCGTCCGCTCGATGTGGCGCAGGAAACCGTGTCCCAGCCCGGCCCCGGCCGCGGCCCCGGCAATCAGGCCCGGGATGTCCGCGAGCACGAAACTCCGGCCTTCATCCACCCGCACCACCCCGAGGTGCGGTACCAGGGTCGTGAAGGGATACGCCGCCACCTTCGGCCGCGCCGCCGACACCCTGGCCAGCAGGGTGGACTTGCCCGCGTTGGGCATGCCGACCAGACCCACGTCCGCCAGCAGCTTCAATTCCAGCTCCAGCCAGCGCTCTTCGCCGGGCCGGCCGGGTTCGGCCCGCTCCGGGGCCCGTTCCACCGGCGTGGCGAAGTGGATGTTGCCCCGGCCACCCCGGCCGCCGCGCGCCACAACCACCTGCTGGCCTTGCGCCACCAGGTCGGCCAGGATTTCTCCGGTCCCGGCATCCCGCACCACCGTACCCACGGGTACCCGCACCAAGAGATCCTCACCGTCCCGGCCGTGCATGCCCTTGCCGCGGCCGTGCTGTCCCCGCGGAGCCCGGTAGTGCACGCGGTAGCGGAAATCCACCAGGGTCCTTAAGCCCCCGTCCGCCACCAGGATCACGTGCCCGCCGCGGCCCCCGTCCCCGCCGGCGGGCCCGCCCTTGGGTACGAACTTTTCCCGCCGGAAGGCCACACAGCCGTTGCCACCGTCCCCGCCGCGCACGAAGATTTTCGCCCGATCGATGAACATGCGCGCCCCTCAAAGGCGAATTTCCATTATGCCCCGCCCGCGTAGAAACGCACTGGCGCCCCAGGGCCGCAGGAGTTCCTGGGCCCCGAGGGCCATCTTTCCCAGTTCTTCGTCGCCGGGACCTTCGCAACGTACCTCCCACCGGTAACCGGAGGCGGTCTCGGCAAACGTCAGGTCCAGCCGGGTGAGACCTGCGACCTTTAGCAATCCGTCCGCCAGCTGCACCAGCACCCCCTCGGGTACGCGGCACCGTGCCAGGTCGGTCGCCACGTCCACTTCCACGGTGACCTCGCGCAGCGCCGCCTCGGCACGCAGGGCCAGCAGGGCGAGGGCCAGGGCCGGCATCCTCAGATGGGTCACGCGGCGCACGGCCCCGATTTCGCGCACCACCTCCGTGATGTAGGCGCGCAGTTCCTCGGTCCTGCCCAGCTGGGCCAGGCCGCTCAACACCTGAAGGTGGTTCAGGAAATCGTGCTGCTGGCTCCGCAGTACCTGCAGGCAGCGGCCCGCTTCCACCACGGGTAAACCCTCCGCCGAAAAAAACTTAGCCAGCTTCTCCAGAAGCCGGCCTGCTCGGCACCGTCAATCGTCCGGTGAAAGGCTCACATGGTGAGTACTGCCGGTAAGACCGAAACCTGTTTGGTGTCCCTGCCCTTGCGGTGGAAGGTCACATAGCCGTCTACGAGCGCAAACAAGGTATCGTCACCGCCACGCCCCACGTTCCGCCCGGGGTGAATCCTGGTGCCCCGCTGCCGCACTATGATGCTACCGGCGGTAACCAGCTGACCGTCGTGGGCCTTAATCCCGAGGCGCTTGGCGTGGGAGTCCCGACCGTTTCTGGTGCTACCTACTCCCTTCTTGTGTGCCATCCCGAACACCTCCTTCAAGTTCTATCTTCTCCACCCGCACCGCGGTGTAGTACTGCCGGTGGCCCTTTTTCCGGCGGTAGTTCTTTTTGGGCTTGTACTTGAACACGATGATCTTTTCGCCGCGGCCGTGCGCCAATACCCTCAGCGTCACGCGGGCCCCCTCCACCGTGGGCCTGCCGACCAGAAAGGCACTGTCCGTCGCAAGCGCCAGGACCCGCTCCACGGGAATTACCGCACCCGCCTCCACCGGCAACTTCTCCACCTTAAGCACGTCGCCTTCCCGTACGCGGTATTGCTTGCCGCCCGCCTCGATGATCGCGTACAAAACGAGGACCTCCTTCGGTCACACACCGGCTTCGCCACACGTATTGTAGCACATTTCCCCCTTTTGTCAAGGGAGAACCGCGCCCGCGCTTGCACCAAGGGCCCCCATCGTGTAGAATTCTCTTTAGTAAAGATTGCCCAAGGGGTGCACCGCGGTTGGTGTGGCAGGTTTTCGACACCCTGGCCGGAAGAAGGCCCGGCATTGCCCACGAAAGGGAATTGTTCCGGGCCGCGGTCCTTGTACCCCTTATGAGCATCGAAAATGCGGTCCACATGCTGTTCGAGGTCCGGGCCGACGGGCTCGCCAGGCAGCCGGGAGAGATCTGCTTTCCCGGCGGCGAGGTGGAGGGCACCGAGGAACCGGTCCGGACCGCCCTGCGGGAGGCCTGTGAGGAACTCGGCCTGGCGGAAGGGCAGGTCGAGCTGCTGGGCTGCCTCGACTACGTGCTCACGCCGCCGGGCACCCTTGTGTACCCCTTTGCGGGTCGCATAACACCGGGCGCAGAGCTCCGTCCCAATCCCGGCGAGGTACGTGAAGTCTTCACGGTGCCCCTCGAATACCTGCTCGGCTACGAGCCGGCAGTGTACCTGGTGGAAGTGGCCACGCGCTACCCGCCCGACTTTCCCTTCGCCCGGGTGCCTCCGGCCTATGGTCCCGGGTGGCAGAAAAGGTGGGCCTTCCCCACCTACTTTTACGAGTACCGGGGCTACCTGATCTGGGGTATCACGGCGCGCATCCTCCATAACTTCCTGGAAGTGTGCCGTGCGGGCGCGGCCGGCGGTCAAAGACCCGGTTAGGCACGGGGGCCGACCCGGGCCGCAGCCGATGGCCGGCGGGCATCCCCGGGAGCCCGCCAGGAGGAGCCGCCGTACCAAACGGGGAGTGATCGCCATGCATCTGCACCGTTGCTGGTATGCCACCCTGCGCCAGACGGAGCCGGACCGGCTGCTGGTGGCGGAAACTGTTTTTCTGGCCCCCGATCTGGAGGCCGCCGCAACCCTCTGGCTGGAGCGCGGCACGTTTAGAATCACGCGGGCTACGTGGGCGGTCTACCGCGGGGACCGGTTGCCACCCGCAACCCGGGAGGTACCGGACCTGGTGGGCACCGAGGCCTATTTCGGTGCCGGCCCGGCCCTCAAAGCAGCCTTCCCCGCCGAAGAACTGCCGCGGGAGCTTTTCGCGGAAGCGGTGCGGGCCGTGATCCAGGGCGAGACCTTCCTGTACCGGGAGAGGGGGCACTCCTCGGCCGAAAGCTACAGCCGCTACTGGGAGCAAGCCTACCGCGACAGCTGCCGCTACTACAGCAACCTATCCCTGGTCCGGCGCAACTGGGCCGAGTACACGGCGGACCACCGCCGCAACGGCAACCTTTTTAACCGCTTCAAGTTCGTCACCGTGGCGCCGGGAGGGGACGGACTGCTGACCGTGGTGGCGGGATTGAGCGATTCCTTTCACGAGCTGGGCCTCCACTTCCTGGTGACGGCCGGCAGTGAACCACGGATCGCCTCGGCCACGGCCCGCCTGCTCAGGGCCCCGGACCAGGTGTGCCTGCCCAGCGCGGACCGGGTGCAGAATCTCGTAGGATTAACCTTGAATGGCAGGTCCAAGAAGGACCTTATACTACTGGTAGGCGGCTCCCAGGGGTGCACCCACCTCGCGGACCTGACGGCCGATGCGGTGCGGGCGGTGCGCGACCTGGAGATACCGAACCGGTAAACTTGCGGCAGGTCTCCGGTATGGGCTCGGCCTTCGTAGACCTGACCTGCTCCTACGTCCCGGTGGAGATAATCCGGGCCGCCGGCTTCACGCCCCGCCGCTGGTTGCCGACCCCGGTGGGAGCCGGGGGTGGGCTGCCGCAATCCCTTTGCTCCTACGCGCGGGCCTGCGCCGCCGGTTCCGGCGCAGCCGCCGTGTTCACAACCTGTTGCGACGGGATGCGCCGCTGTTACGACCTGCGAGCCACGCGCGGGGACAGGGTATTCATTCTGGACCTGCCCCGGACGGCACACGACGCGGCCGTAACTTATTTTGCCCGCGAACTGCAACGGCTGGGGGACTGGCTGGCGGGCCTTGGCGGTCAGGCCGTTACCCCAAGGAGCCTCGCCGCGGCCGTGGACATGGAAAGCGGCCGCCGGCAACACCTCCTTCGCCGGACCACCGGCGCCGCCCGGGCCGCCGAGCGATACGGGGTATACCTCGAGAGCCTGGCCACGTCCCCGTACCAGGCTACTGCGTACGGAACGGACGCGGCGGCACCGGGGCCCGGGGAGGGGCCCCCGGTCCTGGTGACCGGAACCTGCCCGCCGGACCCCGGTTTCGTCGCCGCCGTGGAAGAAAGCGGCCTGAGGCCCGCCGGCCTTGACTTCTGCACGGTTATCCGTGGTTTCGCCGAGCCCCCCCTGGGCGAGGGTGGCGACCCCTGGCTGGCGCTGGCCCGCGGTTACCTCGCCAAGCCGCCCTGCCCGCGCACGGCGGACCGCGCCCGGCGGCGGGCCTATCTCGAGCAGCTTTTGGATGAGACCGGGGCGCGTGGTGTGGTCGCGTATGGGTTCAAGTTCTGTGACCACACGGCCTACGACCTCGGGCTGTGGCGGACCGTATGCCGACACCGGGGCCTGCCCCTGCTTTACCTGGAAGGGGAATACGGCGCGCATGCGCCCGGCCAGTTCCTGACCCGTCTGCACGCCTTTCGCGAGGCCCTCGAGGCATGAACCTGCGCGCTTACGTGAGCAAACTGGACTGGCAGAAACACCTCAGGGATCCCCGCACCTACGGGGTGCTGGAAATCCTTACCTACCTGTGGCGGACCGGACCCCTTGATGCCCACCGCAAGGCGGCCTTCCGCTGGGGCTTGCAGTTGCTCCGGCGGGCCTACCGGCGGGAACGCCCCGTGGTCTGGACCAACGTTTACACGCCGCCCGAGTCGATATGGGCCCTGGGTGGGCTGCCCTTCCTGCCGGAAGTGGCGGCCGCGGTGGTGGCCAACGTGGGGCGCGCGCCGGCATTTCTGCAGGCGGCCCAGAGCGCCTGGTACTCCACGGACCTATGTAGCTTTCACCGCTGCGGTTTGGGTCTGGCCCTGGCGGACCTGGCCCCCCGCCCGGACCTGGTGCTGGCCACCGGACACTTGTGCGACGGCGCCGTCAAGTTCCTGGAGGCGGCCGCGGAGGTCTACGGGGTCCCGTTTTACGTGCTACACGTTCCGTACGGTGGTGGAGCCCGCGAGGTGCGGTGGCTGGCGGACGAAATGGCGGCCCTGGCCGCGGAGTTGCGACCCTTGCTGAGGACCGACCAAAGGTTGCAGGCCCGCGTGGCCCGGAACAGCAATCTGGCCCGCCAGTACCTGGTGGAAATCAACCGGCTCCGGGCCCTTGAGCCGACCCCCTGGTCGGGCCAGGAGGCCCTGACCTACGTGGCGGTATTGTTTATGGCCCTGGGCACGCCCGGTGGGGCCCTCTTCTACCGGCGTCTATACCGGGCCCTGCTCACGAGGGTCCGCCTGAACCGCCCGGCCATCCCCCGGCAGAGATTCCGCCTGCTGTGGCTGCACTTCAGGCCCTATTACCCCGGCGAACCCCTGTCCTGGCTGGAACGGGAACGCGGCGCGGTGGTGGCCTTCGAAGAGGTGCACAACGTGACCTGGGACCCCCTCGACCCGCACGCCTTCTGGTCCGGCCTGGCCGCCAGGATGCTCGGCAATCCCCTGTGGGGCCCGGCCCGGCGCCGCGCGGAGCAGGTACTGCGCCTTGTTCGGCGCTACCGCATCGACGGCGTGGTTCATTTCGCCCACTGGGGATGCCGCCAGAGCAACGGCGCCGTCCCCGTCCTGCAGAGCGCCTGCGCCGGGGCGGGGGTCCCTTTTCTGAACCTGGAGGGAGACTGCATTGACGCCCGGAACGCCGGGCCCGGACAGATGCGCACCAGACTGCAGGCCTTTCTGGAGGTACTGGAGGGAAGGAAAAGCGGTGATCACGGTCGGCGTTGACATAGGTTCCGTCACCACCAAAGCGGTGGTGCTGGTCGACGGAGAGTGGCGCGGCGCCAGCCTCCTGGCCACGGGCGCCGATAACCGGGGCAGCGCCGAGGCCGCCCTGGTCCGGGCCCTGGCCGAAGCCGGCGTCAAACGGGAGGAAGTGGCGGTCATTGTGGCCACCGGGTATGGCCGCATCAACGCCCCCTTTGCCCACCGTCAGGTAACGGAAATAACCTGTCATGGTAAGGGATGTCACGCACTGCTGCCCCAAACCCGCACCATCGTGGACGTGGGCGGCCAGGACAGCAAGGTGATCCGGGTGGACGACCGGGGCCGTGTGGTGGACTTCGTGATGAACGACAAATGTGCGGCCGGCACGGGACGCTTTCTGGAAGTAATGGCCCGCGCCCTGGAAACGGACCTGGCGGGTATGGCCGCCCTGGCCCGCCGGGCCGGGACCTCGGTACCCATAAGCAGCACCTGCACGGTATTCGCCGAATCGGAGGTCGTCTCCTACGTGGCCCAGGGACGGCCAAAGGAAGAGATCATCCGGGGGCTGCACGAGGCCATAGTGGACCGGCTGGAGGCCATGCTGGGCCGGGTGGGAGTGGAGCCCGCCGTGGCCATGACGGGCGGCGTGGCCCTCAACCGGGCCATCGTGGAGGAACTGAGCCGCCGCCTGGGCATGGAGGTGCATGTCCCACCGCACCCCCAGCTGGTGGGTGCCTTCGGTGCGGCATTAATTGCCTGTACGGCGACCGCCTGAAACCGGGACCGTGGCTGCGCATAACTGGGTGAGGTGATCCTCCATGCGGAAAAGATTGCGTTACGCGGTGCTCCTCCTGGCCCTGTCGGTCGTGTGGCCGATTCTCCCGGCACTGGCCGCGGCCGAAACCCCCTCGGACGCGCAGCAGGCCGCGGCCATCGTCAACCAGGCCCGGCAGCAGAAAGGGCTGGCGCCCCTCACCCTCGACCCCACCATCGCCCGGCTGGCGCTGCTCAAAGCCCAGGACATGGCCGAACGCGGCTACTTCGGCCATCAGTCGCCCACCTACGGGTCGCCGTGGGAAATGCTGCGCGACGCGGGCGTTTCCTTTACCTACGCCGGAGAGAGCCTGGCCAAAGGGCCCTCGGCCCTCGCGGTCACACGGGCACTTTTGCGCTACGGTCAGAATACCCTGCTCAGTACCCGTTACCAGAATATAGGTATCGCAGCAGTACCCGCGTCCGGTACTAAAATCTGGGTCTTTCTTTACACCGGCACGGCGCGAGTTAATCAGACTGTGTCTGGGGTCCCTGCCAGGCCGCCGGCCACCCCGCCGGCGGTGCAGCCGCCCGCCGCTACCACGGACGAACTAACCCGCGACGAAGCCCGCATGCTGGCCCTGGTGAATCAGGCCCGTGCCCAGAGCGGCCTCGCGCCCCTGGCCGGCGATTCCGAACTGGTCAGGCTGGCCCGCCTGAAGGCCCGCGATATGATGGAACGGGGCTACTTCGGCCACCAGTCGCCCACCTACGGCTCGCCCTTCGACATGCTGCGCTCCGCCGGTATTTCCTACCGCTACGCTGGCGAAAACCTGGCCGGAGCCCCGGACGTAGAAACCGCCCACCATAACCTCATGGCCTCCCCGGGACACCGCGCCAACATCCTGAATCCCAATTACACCCGGGTGGGCATCGGCGTGGTGGAAAGTGGCCCCTACGGCAAGATCTTCGTACAGCTTTTCGTGGGCTGAGGCGCCCTGAGTACACCGCCACATAAATCTCTATCCGTTTTTTGGCCGGCGTGTGTCCCGCTCCCTCCAGTGCTTCGCGCCGACAGCGCCACGGCTCGCTGCGGACCGGCCTAAGCGGCGCTGCAAATGCTGAGCTTATACCGTAATCACCAACTAGCACGGTTTGCGTATTGTTACCCTGACGCTGCCGGTAGCCGTTGAGCGCGCGTTTCGCGCCGCAGGCCGGTTACCCTCCGCTCGCCGGGCGCTGTTACCGGCGCTCTCGCAAGTCGCTCGCTTTCGACACACGCCGGCCTTATGGATACCTTTCTCCGTGGCGGTGTACTAAGCCGGTGTGACGCCGGCCGCGCCCGCCATAAGGGGCTGTCCCCGGCGGTCGTACACTTCCACGCGGTGCAGGTCCCAAGCCAGCGGATCGAGGTCCAGGCCGGCCCCCCTTCCCAGGGCTTCCAGGACCTCTTCCGGCCGCACCGCGCCCAACTCGCCAACGCCCAAAACCATAAGAAGAGCGGGCAGGCCGCCGGCATGGGCCACGGACAGCTCGAAGATGCGGGGCCTCAGGTTCACCTCGCGGGAGCCCTTTTTCCCTGCGCGCACCACCTTCACTTCCTCCGCCGCGAGCAGGTTGCGGGCCGCCGCCTCCAGGGCTTCCGGCGGCCAGGCCACGCTCCCCGGTGGCGTGGCCCGGTAAAGGGCCCGGTCCGCCAGGCTCATCAGGGAAGGGCCGTTTCCGGATACGACGCCGGCGGCGGTTACGGTGATACCTTCCGGCAGGTTGGCGTTCAGGGAGGCCGCGAGACTTCCCGGAGGCACGGGCTCCTCCAGCTCCAGGTCGCAGTATTCCGCCTCGCTCGTGACCCCCACGGCCAGGGGTGCGGCGAAGGTCAGCCGCGGGCGCGGGTTGAAACCGTGGCTGTACGCCAGGGGCAGGCCCGCCCGCCGCGCCGCCTGGGCCACCACCCGCGCGAAATCGAGGTGGCCGAGGTAGGTCGCCGGCCCGGTCTTGGTCAGGCGCAGCCGGTACCGCCGCCCGGGACCGGTTCTCGCGGGCGCGTGCCGGCCCTCCTCACCCGACGCCCGGGCCCCTTCGGCCAGTGCCACCCGCAACCCCAGCGCGGGACACAGGCCGCAGCCCGTACAGTCCTCAAACCTGCAGTCGGGTGTGGTCCGGCCGGCCAGGGCCCGACTGTGTTCCCGTTCCAGGTAACGGCGGGAAACACCCGTGTCCAGATGGTCCCAGGGCAGTACCTCCCCGTAGGCGTAGCGGCGGTGGGCGTAACGTTCCGGGTTCAGGCCGGCCTCCGCGAAGGCCCGGCGCCAGAGGTCGGGCCGGAAATGCTCCTGCCATCCGTCAAAGCGGCAACCGGCCCGCCAGGCGCTATAGATTACCTGCCCCAGGCGCCGGTCGCCCCGGGCCAGTACCGCCTCTAGAAAACTCATCTCGGCGTCGTGCCAGTGGAACTCGATGCGGCGGTCCCGCAACCGGCGCCGGAGGTAGTCCTGTTTCTTCCGCAGTACCTCCAGCGGCTCCTGGGGCTCCCACTGGAACGGGGTGTGGGGCTTGGGTACGAAGGAGGACACGCTCACGGTGACCCGCAGGCGTGCCGGAGGCGCCCCGGCCCGCCGGCCCCGCTCCAGGACGGTCCGCGTGAGATCCACAATTCCGTCCAGATCCTCGGTGGTTTCGGTCGGCAATCCGATCATGAAGTAGAGCTTCACGGCGGTCCACCCCGCGGCAAAGGCGGCGTCCACCGCCGTGATGAGGTCTTCCTCGGTCACGCCCTTGTTGATGGTGTCCCGCAGGCGCTGGGTTCCGGCCTCGGGCGCGAAGGTCAGGGTGGTGCGGCGGACGCCCTGCACAGCCCGGGCCAGGTCCACGGAAAAAGAATCCACCCGTAGGGAGGGGAGTGAAACGTTGATCCGCGCCGGACCGTACCGGGCCCCCAGTTCGGACACCAGGGGCACGATGTGACTGTAGTCCGCGCTGCTCAGGGAGGTGAGGGAAATTTCCTCGTGCCCGGTCTGCCGCACCAGGGCCTCGGCCTGGGCCACGAGCCTGGCGAGGTTTTTTTCCCGCACCGGCCGGTAAGTAAAACCGGCCTGGCAGAAGCGGCAGCCCCGGCCGCAACCACGGAAAATCTCCAGCATGATGCGGTCGTGCACCGGCGTCAGATTCGGGACCAGCGGCTTTAAGGGGTAGGGGGCCGCGTCCAGATCCGGAAGTACGCGCCGCACCACCCGCTCGGGCACGCCCGGTGCCAGCGGCCTGACCGCCACCACTCCGCCGTCGGGCCCGTACTCCACGCGGTACAGGCCCGGCACGTAAACGCCGGGCACGCCACGGGCCAGCTCCAGCAGGACCCGTCCTTTGCCCCACCCTTTCTGACGCCCCGTGAGGTAAAGATCCAGGATCTCGTGGACGACCTCCTCGCCCTCACCCAGCACGAAACAGTCGATGAAGTCGGCGAGGGGCTCGGGGTTGAAGGCACAGGGCCCGCCCGCCACCACCAGGGGCGCGTCCTCGCCCCGCTCCCTCGCCAGGGGAGGTATCCCGCCCAGGGCCAGCATGTTTAGGACGTTGGTGTAGGTCAGTTCGTATTGCAGGGTAAAGGCCACGATGTCGAAGTCCTTCAGGGGCCGGCGCGACTCCAGGGTGTAGAGGTAGAAGCCCGCGGCACGTAACTCGCGCTCCATGTCCGGCCAGGGCGCGAAGCTGCGCTCCATAAGCGCGTCCCGACGCCTGTTGACCACGTGATACAGGATCTGGAGGCCCAGGTGGGACATGCCCACTTCGTAGACGTCCGGAAAGCAGAAGGCCATCCTGACGTCCGCGGCATCCCAATCCTTGCGTATTACGTTCCACTCACCGTCCACGTAGCGCGCCGGCTTTTCCACCCGGCGGAGGATGCGCGCCATGGTATCGTTCATGACAGGAGTTCTCCCACCTTTGTATGACCACCCCGGTGAAACAGGGCCTCCACCACCCGGCCCTCACTGACGATGCCCCGGAGTTCCAGGTCCGGCGAAAGCACCCACACCAGGCAGAAGGTACCCGGCCTGAGGTGTGCCGCCAGCTGGCCCAAGGGTACGTTTTCCAAGGCCGCCAGGGGGGTGGCCTTGAGGACCTTTCCCGCCAGCACCCCCCTGGTCTTGGCGGCCAGGTAGCGGACCTGCAGGTAAGGAGCCAGGCTCCTTTCCCTGGTGGCGGCGTGGGCCAGAAACAGGCCGGTGATCATTATGTCCAGACCGTTTTGCCCGCAAACGAAACCCACCGCTCCCCCCGCGACGATGAGAACGGCCCACCCCTGCCCGCTCCGGGCCAGCCAAAGGCTGGCCCGCAGGTAGCCCCAGCGCGTCGCCAGCCAGGCGCGCACCACGCGACCCCCGTCCAGCGGCAGGGCCGGCAGAAGGTTGAAGGCCAGGAGCAGCAAATTGGTCTGCAGAAAGAAGGAGTGGAGCTGGCCCTCCCACAACCCGTGGGCGTGTAACCCCAGTCCCAGGCCGAAGAGCACGAGATTGACCGCGGGTCCCGCCAGCGCCACGCGGATTTCCCGGCCGGGCTCCAGGAACACCTCGGTGCCCATCCGGGCCACGCCGCCAAAGGGAAGGAGCTCGACCTCAAAGGCGGGGTGGCCCAGGGCCCGTGCCGCCGCCACGTGGGCCAGTTCGTGACACAGCACCAGGCCGAAGGCCACCAGGGCCCGGTCGAGCAGGCCCGCAATAAAATAGAGCCCCAACAGGGCTAAAAACCAGGGATTCAGGTGTACGGGCACTCCCCAGATGCGGCCGAGGCGCAAAGCCACCCCTACCTTTCGAGGCGCAAGAAGGCGAGGGGGTCGACGAGTTTCCCCTTCTTCCGGAACTCGAAATGCAGGCCCCCGCCCGCGACGTCTCCCACGGCCCCCACCCTGGCCAGGGTCTGCCCGGCGGTTACCTCCTGCCCGGGCAGCACCGTGATCTCCTGGAGTTGGGCGTAGAGACTGTAGGTCCCCTCCCCGTGGTCCAGCAACAGGTAGGGCCCCAGGGCCCGGTCGTTGCCCACCCTGGCCACCCTTCCGGGTAGTACCGCCCGCACCGGGGTTCCCGCGGGCGCCCCAATGTCGACTCCCGGGTGAAACCGTTCCATGTCGTCCAGCGCGTCCCTGCTCCACCCGAAGGGCCGTACGACCTTCCCCGAGATCGGAACGGACAGGTCCTCCTCGTGCCCGGGCGCCAGTGCGGGGGTGGCCCGCCCCACAATGCTCCCCAGAAACGGTAGGTCCACGTTGGCCGCGGTGAGGCCGAGGGCTACGACCCGTTCCACCAGTGGCTGGTAATCCCACTCCGTGGTGAGGATGTACCGTAACCCTTCGCGCACCTTTATGCCCGGAGGCGCATCCCAGGCCCGCAGGCCAAGGATTACGACCAGCAGCGCGGCCACCACCGCCGCACGGTAAAGGGTGCGGCGCCGGAATTCCTGCCACAAGGGATTCCGGCGGGGCGGAGGACAGTAGAAAGGGCCCAGATCGGTCCATTTCCTGTCTTCCCCGGACATACGCAAACCCTCCCGCAACCACAGCTTGTCAGTATAAACTATGGTTGGGGAAGGGTCCCTAGACCTAGAAAATAATCCGTTGCTGACGCCGGTAGACGTTCAACAGAAGCCCCAGAGCGGCCATGTTGGTCAGCATGGCGCTGCCGCCGTAGCTGAACAGGGGCAGGGGAACCCCGGTGACCGGCATGATGCCCACGGTCATACCAACGTTAACCAAGACATGAAGGGCCAGCATGGAAACGACCCCGGTGGCGATCAGCACACCCATGGTGTCGCGGGCCTGGGCCGCAATGCGTATGCCCCGGTAAAGGAGGATGAAGTAAAGGGTCAGCAGGACGAGGGCCCCCACGAAACCCAGTTCCTCCCCCACCACCGAGAAAATGAAGTCCGTGTGCTGCTCCGGCAGGAAATTCAACTGGTTCTGGCTACCGTTGTAGAGTCCCCGTCCCCACGGCCCCCCGGAGCCGATGGCGATCTGGGACTGGATTACGTGATAGCCTGCCCCCTGCCAGTCCTGCCACGGATCAAGGAAGATCAGCAGGCGCACCACCTGATATTCCTTGAGGGGAATCCAGGTCCCGTAGCGGACGTGGGCCCACAGCGCGCCCCCGATGACAACCAGACCGGTCAGGACCAGGCCGGCCAGGTGCGACGGCCGGGCCCCGGCCATGTAGAGCATGCCCAGCAGGATGGCCGTCAGAACCAGGGCCGTTCCGAGGTCCGGTTGTTTCAGGATGAGGAGCATCGGAGCGGCGGTGCAGGCCATAGGCAGCAGCAGGTCTCGGAGGCGCCGCCACTGCCCCTCCCGTTTGGCCAGCAGGCTGGCCAGGGTCACGATCATGATGACCTTGGAGAACTCGGAGGGTTGCAGCATAAAGGGCCCCAACGCGAACCAGCGCTGGGCCCCCAGCCTGGTGCTGCCCACCAGCAACACGCCCGCCAGCATGATGAGGTTGGCAACGTAGAGCCATACGGCATACCGGGACAAATCGCGGTAATCGAAGGACTGTACGGCCCACAGGACCACCAGCCCCAGCACGACCCAGAGTACCTGTTTTTTTACGAAGCCCAAGGGGTCCTCGCCCTGGGCCGCCGTGGCATGGGTGGCGCTGCTGATGGCCACCAGGCCGAAGAGTACGATTAAGAGGGCCGTCACAAGCAATGTAAGGTCGAGATTCTTCAGATACTTGCGCCCCATCGTTTTCCCCTTCAGGCCGGGTTCTGGGCCACCCTTTTCATGCGTTTCACGGGAATGCTGGCCACGAGGGCCACGGTCTCGTTGGTCTGGTCGAGGTGGATGTCCAGGTTTTCGGTATCGATTTCCATGTACCGGGAGATAACCTTGATCAGGTCGTTCTTCAGCATCTGCAACAGCTGGGGAGAAACACTGGCCCGGTCGTGCACCAAAACCAGGCGCAGCCGCTCCTTGGCAATCTCCTTACTGCCGGTGGCCTCGCGCCCGAACAGACGTGCCAGAAACTCAAGCACCGCGATACCCCCTTATTTAAAGCCCATCAACCGCCGCAGTTTCTCCACCCACCCGCCTTCGCGGTCCAGGTTCATGAGCGGTACGGCCTCGCCCTTCATGCGCCGGGCGATGTTGCGAAAGGCCTCCCCCGAACGGGAACGCGGGTCCTGCACCACGGTTTCGCCCCGATTGGTGGCCACCACCACCTGCTCGTCCTCCGGAATGACCCCCAACAGCTCGATGGCCAGAATGTCGATGACGTCCTCGATAGACATCATGTCGCCGTACCGCACCATCCTGGGGCGGATGCGGTTGAGGATCAGTTTGGGGTCGCGTATGTCGAATTCTCCCGCCAGAAGGCCGATGACGCGGTCCGCGTCGCGCACCGCGGAAACCTCCGGCGTGGTGATGACGATGGCCTTCTGGGCTCCGGCCACGGCGTTGCGAAAGCCCTGCTCGATACCGGCGGGACAATCAACGATCACCCATTCGAATTCTTCCCCCAGTTCCTGGCAAAGCTCGCGCATCTGATCGGGACTGACCGCGGTCTTGTCTTCGG
>Ga0080004_1060428_pt1 | contig 26517 bp, 25 predicted proteins | sample WasSprMetagenome_FD_69207 | JGI IMG/M metagenome (GOLD analysis project Ga0080004, IMG submission 69207) | Sulfidic aquatic microbial communities from Washburn Spring, Yellowstone National Park, USA - WS (SPADES assembly) (version 2) | ecosystem: Environmental > Aquatic > Thermal springs > Hot... | reverse complement strand
AACTAATACTGGGCTTGATATTGAGGGAAAGCCCATGGGCACGCTTTTACATGAAGAAAGCCGAAGCAGGCAACGTCTTCTACAAAAACGCAAGATTCTACAGCTTCAGTGAGTTAGAGGCGATGATGGGGAGAAGCAAACTAAAGATTATGGATACATGTTCAACACTCTTCCAAAAACCAACCGAGGAGCCATTACAACCTGAAGTTCCAAAAAGAGGATATTATGAGGAGGCTGGATTTGTGGCTATTAAAGCTGGAAAAGCGTCCCTTCGACAAACATTTTGAATGACAGATTTTAAACTGGAAAAACCATTTTTATAAATGTCACGCACGTAGTTTCAGTCTGGTTAGGTTTTCTGACCCCTCTCAGCCCTTAAAGGATAAAGGTGGGCAGGAGGCTTGGGCTAACGTTTCCCCTCATCTAGAGTTTTGGCCTAGGACCAGTTTTCGGTTCGAAGAAACTAATAAAGAAAAGTAAAAAAGGATAAACAAGATGATGAAAACGATCTATATAGAGAATATTGAAAATATATTCTATTTACGTGATCTATAAATCGGAGCTTAATGTCCTTTTTAGACGAGGTGAAGAGTGTGGGAATGTATACCAAGTATATTGTTGTGATCGCTGCTGTTGTAATAGCGGCTCTGGCCTCGGCTTTCGTGCTGTCATATCTTTGGATGCCAACGGGGGGAATCGGCTCTCGAGAATCTGCGACAACAGCCCTCACAACTACAAGCCCCGCTACGCATGTAACCACGACATTGTCTGGCGTGGTTAATGGTGCGGGGGCCTCATTCCCTAATCCGCAGATACAGGCTTGGGCCTCAAAATTCTATGAACTCACGGGTGGAAGGATTCAAGTGAATTATCAGTCCATTGGCAGCGGGGCTGGACAGGCGAAATTCCGAGAAGGAGTGGTCGACTTCGCGGGCAGCGATCCACCCCTCAAATCAGACATATACAACGAGTTTAAGGCCAAGGGCGGGATAATACAGTTCCCGATAATAATTGGGACAATAGTGATCGTATATAATATCCCAGGCGTTGAGTCTGGAAAGTTGAGGCTGACCGGGGAGGTTGTGGCGAAAATCTACCTAGGCGAGATATCCTACTGGGATGACCCGGCAATCAAGGCATTAAACCCCGATCTAAACCTCCCCCACGAGAAGATAATCGCCGTGCATCGTTCCGATGGGAGTGGGACGACAAGAGTCTTCACAGCATACTTGTCCAAGGTCTCAGAGGCTTGGAAGAACAAAGTGGGCTCGGATTTCACCGTCTCATGGCCGGTTGATGAGCTGGGTAACGGGGTGGGCGGTAAGGGGAATGAGGGCGTATCAGCCGCCGTAAAACAGAACCCATACTCCATAGGATATGTCGAGACAGCATATGCTTACTCAACAGGCCTAGCAATAGCCTTAATAAGGAATAGAGATGGAAATTATGTTCTACCGACTAAAGAGGCAGTAGCATCCGCGGCTAAAGCATTAGTGAAGGTTCTCCCGAAGGCGGATGAAGACTGGTCGCACATATTCCCGGACCAGACTGTTGATCCACCCGGAAAAGAGAGCTACCCAATAACATCCTTCTCATTCGTGATCCTGAGGCAGGTGTACGATGATCCAGTCAAGGTCGCTATACTCAAGGAGTTCTTTGAATGGGTGTTGACTGAGGGCCAGAAGCCCGAGAACATCGTAGAGGGTTATGATCCCCTGCCACCAGAGGTGGCCGCGATAGGGCTAGATGGGCTAAAGCTGTTGAGAACTGGGTGAGAGAAAGAATGATGGACTCCGAGAAAATCTTCCTTCTTTTTTTAATAGTTTTCGTATCTACTTCACTACTTATTGTGGCGGGTATCGTAACCTCGTTAATCATTAACTCGTACCAGATATTCCTGAGAGACGGACTCTCCTTCATCTTTAAGAATGTATGGAATCCCGTGAAGGAGGATTACGGGATACTCCCCGCGCTTCTCGGCACGCTCATCTCCTCTGCGATAGCAATTAGCATCGCTATGCCCTTAGCAATATCCCTCGCAATATTCTCCGCCGAGATCGCTCCAACAAGCATTAGAGGATTTATCAATAGCGTCTCAGACCTAATGGCGAGCCTCCCCTCAGTGATATACGGGCTATGGGGGCTATATGTCCTAGCACCAATTCTGAATCAATATATCATGACGCCCCTATACCAGTATCTTGGATTCATCCCATTATTCTCCACAAAACCAATACCCACGAACCTCTTCACGGCGGGAGTCCTTCTCGCAATTATGATAACCCCGTTTTCCTCTAGCATAATTCGAGAAGCATATAACGCTATACCACATCATCTGAAGGAGGCGGCATACAGCCTAGGAATGACTAGATGGGAGGTCATAAGGACGCTGCTCGGGTACATTAAGTCGGCGATCCTAGCTGGAGCATTCCTAGCCTTGGGGAGGGCTATGGGCGAGACCGTAGCCGTGGCCATGGTCGTCGGGAACACATTCACCCTCCCAAGGAGTTTATTCGACATGGGGTACACGATATCAAGCTTGATAGCGAATCAGTTCCCGAACGCTGAAGCCTACAGCTACATGATGCCAGCATTATATGGCGGAGCACTAGTACTCTTCATGGTAGGCTTAATCATCAATTTGGCCGGTTTATACTGGATAAGAAGGGTGATGACAAGGGGTTGAGGCTTAACAAAAGGAAGATTATAGATAGGCTTATGCTCGGCATAATCTCCGTTCTAGCAATAGCCTCAGCCATACCAATATTTGCAATAATAGTAAACGTATATTCCGAGGGAGCTAGATACGTCAGCCTCAACTTCCTAATAGACTTGCCACCACCCCCAGTAGGTGGCGGGGGCGGAGGGATAGGACCGGCTCTAGTTGGCACACTCGTTCTCGTAGCATTAGCATTGGCCATCGGCGGGAGCATAGGCTTCTTCACCGGCCTATATCTCTCAGAGTTTTCACATACAAGGCTCGCTCAATACACTCAGATGTTCCTTCAAGTGATGGTCGAGTTCCCCACGATCATCGTGGGGTTATTCGCGTACATGATCCTAGTGGCGCCTCTAAAGAGATTCAACGCCCTAGCTGGGGCAATCGCACTATCAATAGTCATTATACCATACATAGCATTGAATGTTAGGGAGGCCTATAAATCGATACCATATACCTTGAAAGAGGCGGCCTTTAGCCTAGGCGTCTCAGCGCCCATAGCATACCTGAGAATATTGTTAAGCGCGGCGAGGCGCGGCGTCCTGACAGCACTACTCATCGGGTTGGCCAAAGCAGCAGGTGAGACAGCCCCGCTACTGCTAACAATACTTGGGACAACATTCACATATTTTGGAGGGCTCGATCAGCCCATAAACGCTATACCATTACTGATATACAACTTCGCCCTCTCACCATATGAGAGATGGCACCAGGTAGCATGGGGTGCCGCAGCCGTCCTACTAACAATAATTCTTGTAATATTCATATTTTCAAGGCTGATAATTAAGGAGGTGAAGGTATGAGCTGGGCCATAGAAGTCCAAAACCTAAATGTATGGTATGGCGACAAGCACATAATCAAGAATGTTAGCTTCAGGGTGCCCAAAAACGTGATCTTCGCGATAATGGGGCCATCTGGATGTGGCAAAAGCACGCTATTAAGGGCGATGAACAGGCTGCTCGACCTAAACCCCCATGCTAGGGTGGAGGGCCAGGTCAAGATAAATGGCATAAACATCTATGGCGACAATGTTGATGTCACGTGGGTTCGCAGGCAATTCGGGATGGTCTTCCAGATACCAAATCCATTCCCACACCTATCGATATACGAGAATGTAGCGCTCGGTCCAAAGCTCAACGGCTTGGTGAAGGATAAATCACAGCTTGATGAGCTCGTTAAACAGGCCCTACAAAAGGCATACCTATGGGATGAGGTGAAGAATGACCTAAGGAAGCCCGCCTCAATGCTCAGTGGAGGGCAACAGCAGAGGCTGTGCATAGCACGCGCACTAGCATTAAAGCCGAGGATAATCCTCATGGACGAGCCCACAGCCAACCTAGACCCAGTGGCATCATCTAAGATCGAGGAGTTGCTGCTAGAACTGAAGGAAGATTACACGATAATAATCGTCACACATAACCCCCAGCAGGCCGCGAGAGTAAGCGATTACGTGGCATTCCTATACATGGGCGAACTTATCGAGATCGGGGAAACCTCAACAGTATTTACCAGGCCGAGCAACATATTAACAGAGAAATACGTTTTAGGGAGGATGGGATAATATTGGAGGCCGATTGACATGAGCTTGAAGAGACCCATAGATTATGGCCTAGAAAAGCTCAATGGCATGATAAACGACATGATCGATTTGGCCGGAAAGACCCTCGAGATAAGTATAGAATCGATCCTGACGAGAACGGATAACGTCGAGGAAGTCAGGAAGCTATCCGACCAACTAATATTCATGATGGATGAGGCAAGCGAGCTCGCGGTTCAACTCATAGCAAGATTCCAGCCGGTAGCCTCAGATCTAAGAGAAATAAAATCGGCAATACAGGTCTCCTACGACTTCTCTAGGATCGGCAGATACGCTGCAAACATAGCGGAGGTCGCCAGAATGATCCCTGAAGAAGGATGCGACTTCACAAGCGTCAGAGAGCTCTCACGGATAGTCTTAGAGATGGTTAGGGAGGCCGGAAAGGCCTATCTAAACAAGGATCTAAAGAAAGCCGACGAACTGAGGAGCATGGATGATCAAGTAGACAAATTATATGCTGAGAGCATGAAACACCTAATACAGATGGGCGGGAAGATCAATACAGCATGCCTACTCTCCATAGCACTAATACTAAGATACCTCGAGAGAATAGCAGACCACGCATGTTACATCGCAGACGCCACATCATACATGATCACCGGAAGAAAATATTAATTTATTAACCTAATACAGAATTGTTAACGTTAAGATAGGTATAGGTTTTAGATTCAAAGTCTCATAAAATAGATATAATAAGATGATTTTCATATATTGTCTAAAAACGTTTTAACAAAAATGGGAATTTCGGAATTATCAAAGAATAATTTATCCCCTAATAACTGCTGCTATGAGCCCCCTAATAATATATTTACTCGTCAGGAATGCTATCACAAGAACAGGTATTGTTGCTATTATGGCTGCTGTTGCTACTTCAGACCATTGTAGTTCATACAATCCAACGAAAAGTAATGTCCCAATAGTAACCGGTCTTGCATTATACGTTAGCGTAATAGTGAATGCTACAAGAAATTCGGACCAGATTAAGATAAAACAGAGTATGGTTGTCACGGCTATTCCTGGAAGGGAAATAGGGAGAATTACCCTAGTTAAAATGCTAAGTCTACTTGCTCCATCCATAAAAGCTGCCTCCTCAATCTCTTTAGGAACGCTCCTAAAATAGCTTGAAAGAGTCCAGATGGCGAAGGGCGTAAACAATCCAGTATATGTTAGAACCACTCCCGGTATAGTATCATACAACCCTAGCCCAGTGAGCATGTTATAAATATATCCAGCTATTGCGACATGCGGCAGTAACATCAGGACTAAGAAGAGTATGAAAACTCCAGTTCGCCCCCTAAACTCCTTAAACCTAGCAATAGCATATGCGGCAGGCGAAGCTATAAGTACTATGAGTGGGGTGGTGGCGAAGGCGATCTTAAAACTATTTAAAAATGTTGGAATGAATCTATCGCTTAGAAGCACTTTATAGTACCTGTCAAACATGAACTTGCTAGGCAGGCCAATCGAATATACTTCCTCCTCAGGTTTTAACGAGATTAGGATAGTCCAAAAGAACGGACCAAAATAGAAGATAACGATAAAAACAACTGCTATAAATAGCAAAATATTATACAAGCCAATTCTCACGTCCTACTCCCTCCCAAACATTTGTTTAGAGATAAAGTAGATGAGAGGTCCCATAGAAATTAAGGCCCATAGAATCAGTATGATTGAAGTTGCACTTCCTCTTCCAAAATCTTGTTGCAAGAAATAGACTTTATAAGTATATGAAGCCAGTATTTCAGTTGCATAACCAGGGCCACCACCTGTTAATGCATATACCAAGTCTACTGTTGCTGCTATATACATACTTACAAACAAGACAGCTATGTTAAAGTACCTTGCTATTAAGGGCAAGGTAATATATCGAAATGTCTTATAAAAGGTGGCACCATCAATTTTTGCAGCCTCATACAATTCGGGTGGAACAGTCCTCATGCCGCCTAACAGAATTAATGTTGCAAAAGGTGAAAATTTCCATATTGAGGCTATGATTACAGAGATTAAAGCAACACTCGGATCACCTAAAATGGAATAACTTCTCTGGCATAACCCTAAATAGCTTCCCACAGTACTTACAAGTCCATTTGGTAAGAGTAATATTTTCCAAACCCGTCCAGCAACTATTGGAGGGATTGCCCAAGCCGCGACAATTAATGATAAAATAATTCTATTGCCACGGAATTGCTGATTACATACTGATGCAACAAACAAAGCGACAAGCACTGCTGGTAATGCTCCTGCGAATCCCAGTATCAAGCTATTAAGAAAACTTACTCGAAATGCCGTATCATCAATTATATTAATATAATTTCCTAAGCCTATGAAGCCTAAGATCTCCGTAGAACCTATCCTTATCTTTAGGAAGCTTCTATATAATGTGTTTAGAAGTGGTACTAATAGTATAAAGAAAGTGATTATGAAAGCTGGTAAACAATAAAAAAATGGTGTTAGGATTGAATAAAGTTTTCTCATCGCCGACACCTTGGATTTTCTAATTACTTAGTTATTTGATTAGTCTATCATCTTTTATCTTTTGACAACCTTTGTGCCGAGGAAGTCTGCGATTCTTTTAGCTAGATCATTTAATGCTTGCTCCACGCTCTTCATATTAGATAGAGCTGCATGCAGCTCTGTTTGTGCAAAATCGGAGATTGTCATGTATTCTGGATGTTTTGGTCTGATAGTACCTCTTTTGTATAGCTCATAGTATGCCGGAGCTATTGGTATCGCCTTTATAATATCTGGATCCTTGTAGAGGTCTATTCTTGCATGCAGCCAACTTCCTCCTAGCATTAGTTCCTTCATGGTATCATAACTAGTAAACCATTTAATGAGCTCCCATGCCTCATCAATGTAACGGCATCCTGGATTTATTGCCCAGCTCCATCCTCCTACACAACTCTTCGACTCATGGCCCGGGAAGTGGGGAATGAGTGTTTCCCAGATCTTTCCTTCGACAGGTGACCCTAGCGCTACTCCCCAGACATAGCACCAATTTCTATGGAAAATTGCTCTTCCTTCGGTGAAATGTTTTCGCGCAATTTCTAAGTCACCAGTCAATGTTTCAGGATGACATATCTTATGCTTGTGTATCATGTCATACATTGCTTGTAAGGCTTCTATGGCAGGTGTATCCGCTATTAGCACATTCCATTCTTCATCAAACCATTCTCCACCATTTGAAGCAAGGAATTCTTGGAAGTTGCATATAAGTTGTTCGCTTTTCGCATTATCTATAGCCAGCGGATACATATCTGGATATTTCTCCTTTAACTCTACGCAAATGCCAAAGAATTCCTCCCAGGTCCACCCATTTGCTGGAGGTTTGATACCTTCCTTTTCTTCAACAATATCCTTTCGATACCACATTCCACCAATATCTGCCATCCATGGAACAGCCCCAATTCTCTTATGCCCTTTCTTATCAATCCATGTCCAAGATTCGATCATAGCTGGAATAAACTTTGCTTGTTCTTCTGGCGGGAATCTATCTGATAAATCTAGGCACCAATCGTTATCATTAAATGCGGCACCCCAGATAACATCTAGGTTAAATATATCTAGTGTCGGAGAGCGGGCTCTTCCTGCTTCTACTTGAATCCTATAATACTCTGCTACAGCACCACCACCAGTTGGTCCCCAAGCAATCTCTATCTCAACATATGGTTTAATTTCTGTACTATATTTCTTAGCCATTTTTGCATACATTTGATTTGGATCAACGGGGTGCTGTGTCATTACTAATTTAATTTTTGTTGGTGGTGTTACTGTAGGTGTAGGTATAACGGTTGTAGGTGTTGGAGATGCCGTCACCGTCTTAGTAACTGTTTGTGTAACAGTTTGTGTTACAGTTGCGGCAGCCGCTGTCACAGTCTTTGTTTCCGTTACAGTCTTTGCAGGGGCCGCCGTCAAACCTACTAAATATCCACCAATTGCTCCAACCACCCCTGCCACAACAGCAGCTATAGTGACTTTCCCAGCAGTTCCAAGGGCTTGGCGTCTGGAAACCTTCTTGAACATTACTGGGGGCAGGCCCTTTTTCTTAATATCCTCCATATCCTTTTTGTTCATTACTATACCACCAAGACATAAGATTCTTTAGCCAACTCATATATTAAGTTTTTCTATAAAGCTTTATATAAACTGGTAATGGAGAATAAAAGTTTTTCTGATTATAGAAAAATTTCACTCACAATGTAAAACGCTGATCTTTACTCTATGTTCTAACTCATTTTTACTCCATGTCAATGCTGACTTTTGCCCCCTCTCTAATGAATACTGGTATTATTTCAAGGGGTGTTTCACGCTCTATCCAACGTCCACCCTCAAATACTGATTTATTCCACGCATCAATCCATCTCGTGCCTTTTGGTAAGTAAATTTTCCTAGTTTTTGCGCCTTTCTCATACACTGGTGCAACTAAAATGTCCGGGCCAAACATATACTCGTCCTCTATCTCATACGTGACAGGATCCTCAGGGAAGTCAAAGAAGAGCGGCCTCATTAATGGAATTCCCTCTTGACAACATTTTTTCATTTCTTCTAGGATATAGGACTTTATTCTCTCTCTTATGAACAAGTATTTTTTCAGTATTTCATAAGCTCTGTCCCCGAATGACCAGATCTCATTCGGCCCACCAGTCAGTTTATATGGATCGGGTTCTTTTTCGAAGTTTTCAGGATATGGTAGGCGGAATCCATGTAATCTGAATATGGGGCAGAAGCAACCGTACTGGAACCATCTAACAATTAGTTCTTGGAATTCGGGATCTTTTGGATCACCGCCCCAGAATCCCCCTATGTCCGTTGTCCAGAATATGATTCCGCATAATCCCATGTTCAGTCCAGCTTTTATCTGCCTTCTCAGGGAATCAAAGGTTGATGGTATATCTCCTGACCAAACTATGGTTCTGAAGCGTTGGCTTCCATGCCATGCAGCCCTTATCAGGAGTGCGAAATCGTCTTCACCCACTGATTTCATACCGTCGTAAAAAGCTTTAGCATAGTAGAATGGGTAGAGATTTGCAACCTCCAAAGCATTGCCCAAGTAATATCTAATGTTTTCATAATCATAGGGCAGGATGTTTTCATATCCAAGCCCGGGCATACCTATTTCAGGCTCAGCTTCGTCAAGCCAGAACACCTTTATGCCATACTTGTAATAGTTTTCCTTTACTTTTTCCCAAACGAATTTTCTAGTTTCAGGATTCATAAAGTCACAATATGTTGTGAATCCCCTAAATGTCATTAATATTGGTATTCCTTTCTCAGTTCTAACTAGTAATCCTCTTCTAACCATTTCGGGATAATTACTACTATTAACGTCTACTGTCGGCCATATCGATACCATCACCTTAACACCCATTGTCTCTAATTCCTTAACCATCTTTTCAGGGTCAGGCCAATATTTTGGATCAAATCTCCATTCACCCTGCATGGGCCAGTGGAAAAAGTCGATAACTATTACCGAGAGGGGCAGCCCCCTCCTCTTATATTCATGTGCTATTTCTAGAAGCTCCTCCTGAGACCGGTATCTAAGCTTACACTGCCAGAAACCAAATGCCCACTCTGGTAATGGCTCGGGTTTACCTACTATCTCCACATACTTCTTTACAATTTCACGTATTGTTGAACCTGCAATCACAACATAGTCTATTTGTCTAGCAGCTTCTGCCTGAAACATCGTATGATTTTTAGCCAGCTCCGCTCTACCAATTGATGGATTATTCCACACAAATCCATATCCCCTTGTAGATATGAGGAATGGAATGCTTATTTGCGTATTCCTATGTGCTAGCTCCAACACACAACCCTTCAAGTCTAGGTATCCATTTGCATACTGCCCCATACCATAAAAGCGTTCATTATCAAAAGCCTTAAAGTAAACCTGAATTTTAAATAATTCACTACTTAATGGCTTATAGTTTCTCGCTTTAAGAAGCTCGGCATTATTTACTCTATGATCGATCCATAATTCCTCAATTAATGTCTCTCCGCTTACCCTATCAATAAACTTAAGGCTTCCATCGGCTTTAACTTCACATAAAAGTCTTCCACAGTATATAGTAGCTTTATCGTCACTTATAGAGACGTGAATAGAAGCCTTAGGCGGTGAAAGTAAGGTCCAGTCATTTTCCACTATTTCTCTCCCCCTCGTAGCCCTCAAACGTAAACGATCCTCACCATAGGGCTCAATCCAAATTATTTCCCCCTCGCCCGTTACAATCAGCTTATTGTCTTGTTTTTCAAAGAAATATTGCCCGTCCACTCTCATACATTTGTTTTTCCACTTAGTGAGAAATAAAACCTTCCCTCTTAAGATGGGGACATTAAAGCTCGAGAATTATATGGCTAAAAACTCTTTTACAATTTCTTATCGAGTCCTCATAGCTCCCTTCCTCGGCCTCTTCCGGCTTTCGTGGATTAGAGGCATTGTAGGGGGGTCTGTAGTTTAATTCAGAATATGCTAGATTATTTTATGCGTGCTGGGAGGGGGGATTAAATGAGGGATGCTTGTAGCGGTTGTGAGGGCGTTGATGGTGGTCTTAGAGCAAGATATCTAAGATGCTTTGCGCCATTCTACGTAAACGTGTTGGCTTAAGCTTTATTTTCTAGGTGGCGTCCGAGTAAGATATCTCATCATTGATCGGGAGGGTTAGCAAGTGAATGCGCATGAATGTTCTTGCGGAGGATGCTATCCCAGGTATAGATGGGTGATCCTACTTGTATCGTTGATGGCTATCTTCTGCTCTGGGGTGGGGGATGTTTTGCATAGGCGCGGTATTAACTGAAATTATAAGGGAGTTTAAACTCAGTGGTACTCTTGCAGGGAGTCTAACAGCAATATACTGTTTGCCCGGTGTATTCTTCACCTTCATCGGGGGGTTATCGCGGACAAGTATGGGAGGAAAAGTGTCGGGGTGATGTCGTTATCAATTATGGCTGTTGGGGCGGTGGTAATGGCTTTTTCGAGAAACTATGTCGAGTTGGCTATCGCGAGGTTCCTCATGGGGGTGGGGGCAAGCTTAACCCCTCCAAGCTTTATAGCGGTTCTTCCGGAATGGTTCCCTCAAAACCAGCATGGATTGATATTGGGCTGCCCGGTTGCAGCCTATAACATGGCCGCCTTCACGGCGTTCGCGGCCTCGGCTCTTGCCCCACTATACGGCTGGAGGACGTATATATGGTGCGTGGCCGTCATACCTCCGCTCATCGGCCTAATCCTCTCCACAATCGTTTTGAGGGGGCGGGTGGGGGTCGCCGAGAGAGAATGAGCTTCAATGGAGGAATGTGATAAGATGCATTAAAAACCCAGACATAGTTAAAGCTACAGTATACTGGATGATGATGGCGGGCCTCTACTCCACCATGGGCACATGGTATCCAACGTTTTTCGCCGAAACCATGGGGTGGCCGTTATCATTTGCCGCGCTAATAGTTTCAGTAAACGCTGTTACGGGGATTCCATCCGGTCCAATTGGCGGAAAAATATCCGATAAGATGGGCTCAAGGAAACTTGTTCTATGGGTAAGCGCCCTAACACTCGTCTTTGCCTATATGCTCCCCCTCATCATCCGAAACCTCTACCTGCTCATCATAGACATGATCCTCATAGGCGTATTCGCCACACTACCAAACGGGCCCATCAACGCCTTGCTAGTTGACATGGTAGGCACATCATTAGCCGGAACCGGGATAGGAATCATCTGCCTAGGCGCAAGCATAGGATCTACATGGAGCCCAATAATCTTCGGCACCCTAAAGGATGTTACAAAAGCATGGAACTACAGCTTCCACACGCTCGGCATAATGGGCCTGATAGCTTTTACATCGGCAACATTAATCAAAGAGGAGAAAAAGAGGACGTAAAAGATCTTAGGCACAAAGTCTCCATTAACCGAAGTAATATTATGACTTAAATCTAGAACTCATCTCAAAACTATTTAAGCTTCTCTTCCCCGGTTTCCTTTATGGATTTTCGTGAGCTTAGTGGTGGTCATTAAACCTCTCCTCCCCTTAGGTCTAGTGTTGGTAGGGCTAGGGATGATGGGACAGTCTTGAATGGCATACTACATGTTCTCACTATTGGCTGTAGGTGAATTGATACGCCCCTAGAGTATGGCTCGTAAAGCTTATGGGAGGATTGGATGGAAAGCCTGGGCAGCTCTACGCAGGCGCAGCATACAATACGGAACATGTAAAGAGGGGTTTAGAATCCATGGGTGTAGAGCCTAGCATACCCGTGAATCCCAGGAATGGCAGGAAGCCTAGACCATACAATTACTGAGCTATATAGGGGCATGAAGCCCGCTGTAGAAAGATTTTTCGAATGAATGACTAAAATCATTCAGGAGGATGATTACAAGATATTAGAGGCTAGCATCAACATACACAGCCCTTAGTAACAATAGCATCAATAACCATATGCCTAAGGCATGAAATTTGAAGACGAGTTCAAAAACAAACATAACGCCCACCTAACTTAGTCCCTCATCCCCCAAATAATTCTTTCACTATGAAGTTTTGTGAGGGCTAAATTAGGTTTTAGTGTCTTAGGGGGTATGTGGGTGGGATTGTGTTTAGGTGTTTTATTCTTTCTGTTATTTTCCGGTTTTCTGCTATTTCCTCGTATATGAATGCTGATGGCCTCCAGTATAGTCTTTTTGTCGAGTAGTCTACGTGTAGTAGTCCGAATCTCATCTTGAATCCTGATGTCCATTCATAATTGTCTGCTAGGGACCAGTGTAGGTATCCCTTTACCTCGGCCCCATCATTTATTACTCTACTGACCTGGTATAGGTGTGTGACCAAGTAGTATGGTCTTTGGTAGTCCGCCTCATCAGCTATACCATTTTCCGTAACATATATTGGCAACCCATATCTTCTCCAATATTCCATTATAACGTTGTATAATCCTTCTGGATAGAATTCCCATCCGAAGTCACTTGTAGGCCTCCCCGCAAGGCTCACCGAGTTCCTTTCACAGTTATGGCCGTAGCCCTCTACTTCCATGTATCCTTCTCCACACGCCTTTACTACCGCGCGCGTGTAGTAGTTTATTCCGATCCAGTCGATTCTCTCCCTTAAGTCTTCTCTAGCTTCATTATCAATTATTCCATGGATTATGGCATCGAAGAATCTCCATCTTTCATGAAACTTTGCTTTTTCCGCGGCCTCTTTATCTGACTCACTTAATGGTACGAAATCCACGTTCGCATATATTATGCCTATGGGCTTTTTGTAAGCTTTGAGTACGTCATATGCTCTTGCATGAGCCTCTATCAAGTTATGCATAGCCTCCATCGCGTAGTTTCTGTTGAGGTGGGATGGTGGGAAGCCGCTTTTAACGCGTATAAACCCGTTCTTCCACACCACGTTCGGCTCATTCATCGTGCAATACATGTCTACGAGGTCATCGAATTTCCACGCAACATACGCCGCGAACTTGGCAAATTCTATAACTGTTCTCTTATTAAGCCATCCCGACCTCTCAGTCCCCACACCCCTTCGCATAGCTATCGGGTCATGAATCCATAATGGTAGGGGCCAGTGATATAGGTTAAGTATGAACGTGAAGCCCCTCCCCTTAAGATCACTGAATATCTCCCTATAATGTTCCACTGCTTTAACGTTAGCCATACTCTCTAGCTTTCTTAAAGCAGACTCCGCCACATCAACATGCGCAATCTTATCCCCCTTAGCTTCAACATCCACCTTTACCTCATCTGTTGGCTTAGGGAATATCCTGCTCCACTCAACATTAATTCTAGCAATATTCAAGCCCATCTCCTGAGCATGATCATGAAATGCTCTGTAATTATCCCAGTATCCCGGACCATTTTCAGGGAGATCACCGCTCACAAGCCCCGCAGCAATATTTTCTGGATCATGCACCCAAACATACCAGTCACTATTAGGATCCTCGCTACCCGGAAAACCCATTTCAGACTGAAAACCAGCCTGCGACCAACCAAACCTAAAATCAGGAGGAAAAGACATGTACGAGAAATTTCTATGTCTTTATTTAAATTTAAACTCCATCCAGCCGCGAATTTAAACACCTTCTCTTTATCTTTGTTCTGTTCTATGGAATTGAGGATGAAAGATGTGAAATGAATATTTGGGGCTATTCGAGAGTTTAGAAACTTAAAGCTTAAAAGTTTTTGGGGATTTTCATCCGATGAATGAGGGGTCTGCGGTATTCCTTTGTCCAAAGTGTGGTATGAGGGTTGATGTTAATGCTAATTTCTGCCCCAACTGTGGATTTAAGCTCCCAAGGATGGGAGGATTAGACGCCCTGAAAATTTTGGAGGTTAGGGGTGATCATGGGGTGGTTGAAATTAGTGATATAAGGGTTATAGAGGGCGGGAGGGGCGTAATATTCACAATATGCCCGCTCAAGTCTACTAGAATTCAATACAGGTGATATATCGCTCCCACATGTGAGCGAAAAACTTTTACATTAAAGAAAAGTTGTCATTTGATGGAAAAGGGACTAGTTGCATCTTAGGAACTTTGTAATAGTATTTAAGTCAAAAATAAGAGGATTCAAATTCCATGTTATAGTAACTCCATTTTTTCAATATCAAGCGAAAGACTAAAAGTTTGTTCAAGGACCTCGTCTCCCATTTTTACTAAGAAGTAAGAAGGGGCTTAAAACATCCTGATAAGTCATAGTAAAGTTGAAATCTTAAGGAAGATATTAGTATAAGCGCAATGAGAGAAGCTCCGTTTCAGGATAAACTTAGAGATATTATCCAAAGCGCCATATCAAAGTTTAAATTTGATGGTTTAACATTTTCTAAAGTCGAAAGAGGTTTTAAAATAGATGCCAGAGAACCTGACTTGGTGATCTTCGATGAGTTAGGAATGCCTTTCCTAGTAATTGAGACTAAGAGAAAAATTGAGCACCCGCATTGGAGGGTTAGACAACTTTTCCAGCCTTTAAGCAAAGCAGTGGTAGGTCAGGCTATAAGTTATGTTGCCCTCTGGAGGAATAGTAGGGGACATATACCATTTTTTGCGACAGCAACTCCCTATGAAATAGCAGTCTTTAAGACGCCTGATAACCTATTGAGCTACATAGATATGGATAAAGTCCGGAATAGAGATTATGATGCAGTTATTAAGCCGGGAATGTTTACAAAACTTCTCAATTATTTAGTTTTTCATGGTAAGCTTGAGTTATCTGAGGATTTTGTTGCAAAACTATTGGATGTTATTGCTAAAGACTATTTGAAAACTAAAGTTTCACGTGTGTCTCCGGGATGGGCCTTAATAGGCTTCTTGAGAAGCTTCGTGGATGTTTTAAGTGAAAATTGTGAGCCGATGATTAGGTTAAAGTTTGAAAAAGATGAAGTTTTCAGGACCATGCTTGAGAAGATGGGTAGAGAGCTGGGGCGTATTCCAGATATTCGAAGCTTGACTAGAATGATGGTTTATGTTCTGATGAATAAGATTATATTCTATAAGGTATTAGAACAGAGATATCGTAATCTGCCTAGACTTATTAACTTACCCACGTCTTCTAAGCTTGAATTCCTAAGAGTTCTGAACAGTTATTTTGAAAAAGCTATGACCGAAACTGGAGATTTCGAACCTATTTTTAGGACCGGAATATATGATGAAATAGATTTCCCTGAAAATCCAGATACTCTTGAGTTTGTTAATGAATTTATAGCAACACTTGAGGGCATGGAAGTTAGTGAAATAGGGGATTATGTAAGCTATATTTATGAAGAGCTCATATCACCGGATGAAAGACACCAGCTTGGCCAATTTTACACACCCCCAGCCATTTGTGAGTTAATAGCCAAGTGGGCTATTAGAAGCCCAGATGATATCGTATTGGATCCGGGGTGTGGAAGCGGAGGCTTTCTCTCAGCTGCATATAGAGTCCTCACCAAGCTTAAGACTGGTAAAGATTCGATACCGCCACCTAAAGGTATACATGAAAAGATTTTAGCTCAATTATATGGTGTTGACATAAACCCATTTCCTGCGCATCTTTCAGCTATAAACTTGGCAATGAAGGACATTAGAGCTCCATCAACAGGACTTAATATAATTGTGGAGGACTTCTTCTCAATAGAGCCTAATGTGGTAAAACTTATGCCTTATACTATCAAAACGATTGCTGGGGAATTTAAGAGGGAGATAAAAGTACCACTGTTCGATGTTATTATAGGTAACCCTCCTTATACGCGGTGGGTCGAAATACCTGAGCAAACCCAAAATCTTATTAAAAGAGAACTTGAGGTTCTCATGAAGAAATATAAACTTACACCTCAGCTGGCTAAAGGAGTTGAACCCGGGATATATGTATACTGGATCATGCATGCCACAAAGTTTCTAAAGCCGGGTGGTAGATTAGGAATGATAATATCTAACCTTTGGATGCAAACCAATTATGGTATAGGTTTTGGTCAATTTTTACTTGATAATTATAAGGTAAAAGCCATAGTGGACTTCACTTTAAGACTTTTTACAGCTCTAATATCTACATGTGTAATTCTTGCAGAGAAGGAAGAAGACATCTCTAAACTTGCTGAGAATGAGGTAGCCTTCATACATATACCAGGCACAATTGAAAGCATAGATGTAAATGAAATCTTAAAGGTAATAGAAGAAAGGAAGTCCGAGAAATTCTATGTTAAAGTAGTTAAGCAGAAAGATATCCCAAAAAATGAAAGGTGGTTTAATGTATTCTTTGGAATAGGAGAGATTATTGAACATCCATTGCTAGTAAAGTTAGGTGAACTTTTTGAACCATCTAGAGGGAATACGTATTGGAGTATATGGGCTTTACGACATGGAAAAAGGCCAGACCCGGGTGCGAGCGATTTTGCATACTTATCTCCCTCTAAGGTTAAGCAGTTTCATCTTGAAAAGTTTAGCTACCCTAATATTTCACTGAACCAAGCTATTGTATATCCGGCCATTATAAGCGCGAGAGATTCCACATATTTCACATTCACCGAGGATGATTGGAGAAAGCTTTATGATGATGGTAAAGATTGTTTTATGTTCGTATGTCATAAACCTAGAAATAAGCTTCCAAGGGAGATCTTAGAATACATTAAATGGGGCGAGCCTTCATGTCCAGAATGCAGTGATAAGCTGGAAATAGTAGAAAATATGCTTGTATGTCCGAAGAATCATCGTTTCCCCCTAGAAGTTAAGTGTATTACTAAGATCAGAGAAACGAGGGGTGGTGGAAGATTTGCATGCGAAGCCGAGTCAGCTAAGATTAGAGCTAGAATGACCAAAGAATTCTATGGTTGGTATGATCTTGGTGAGATAGTTGAAGTTCCAATATTTGCCATTTATCATGCACGATATAAGACTAGGTTTGTTTATTGTAAATTCCCCATCGTAACGTCACATCAATTCATAACGTTAATACCAAAAAGAAATATTCATTTGAGTGAATTACAGATTAAGGCTCTCTTGGCTTATCTCAACTCATCATTTGCACAATATTACATTGAAAGAAAAGGTACTCCTGCTGCTAAAGGTCCAATAGGTCTCGAGGTCAATGTTGCCAGAGATATGCCTATCTTAGATGTTAGAAAACTTTCTGATGAACAAATTGCTAAGCTAGCTCAGCTCTTCGAAAATCTTGAATTCGAGGCTAGACGTATAGGTGGTGCATCTGAAAAAGAACAATTAGAGAAACTTAAACTACTTATATATGAAATTGACAGAACTTTAGCTAAGTTACTCAACGTACCCGAAGATGTTTTGAAGAGTATTGAAGAGCAGGTGGACATATTTATTGAAAGAAGAGTAGTTGGAAGTAAAGAGGAACGAAGAGAAAGCATAAGAGGTGAAACAGAAGTTAAGTTAAAATCTCTTAGAAAGCGTGAAAGATCCAAGTCGATCAAATATCTCTCATTAGATTCGTTTACAAGAGAAAGCTGACTTCCAATAACTTACGCAGAATTATAACAAAGTTAATGAAGAAAGCTTTTTAGATAATAGCTATAATCTTGGCCAACCATTATCATCACCTTTTATCGTGTCCTGCAATTTCTGCTTTACGTGCCACATACTTTCCATTCACTTTTCTCCATGATTATTGGATTGCTTCTTGTGATCTTTGCGCCCTCTTGATGCGTATTATCTCCTTCGCCTGCCATAATTCGACATATATACTGCGAGATTGGGGGCCCGAATATTGAGGCCATGCTGTAAATTGCCCTCTCTATCAAGTTCTTGGCGGCCTCGATCTGCTTACCATCTAGCGCCTCCTCATATGGCCTCTCTCCCCTCCTCGATGAGCTTCTTGACTTCGTCCCATGATCTCGGCGGTTCAATGACCTTGTAGCCCATGCCCTCAAGCATCATCTTAACCTTCTCAGGGCTGAGCTCCTCAATAAGCCTCCCCGCATCCCTTCCATTGTCCTCTCAACCTCCTCTCTCGACAGCCCCCTATCAGCCTCAACGCTGCAACAGATTTTCTCGAGACATTTCTCAGCCTGCCCATTCAATTTCACGAGCCTCTCGAACGGATTGCTTATGGCCTTTGGCTCCACCCTCTCAACATTCTTTAGCCTCTCGAAACAAGTTTGAGGGCCTCAATCCCTCTAGCAAGATCATTTAACCTCTCCATTAACGCCCACAGCACCCCATCCCCACCCTCGGCCTACATAGTAACTTAGGATCTTTATCTTGTAATAATTATATGCAAAGTCAGCAACACCATCCTCCGTTCTATTTTCCTTATCCAAAGGATTATTTGATTTGTTTCTCTCATAGTTAGTGCAGCTAGAAAATCATCACAACGTATTATAAATTTCTCTAAACACGCAGTAAAGTTAGCAGAAACATATACGATCTCAGACAACACCCCACTGCAGAAAAACTCCAAAACCAGCTAGCTACCCTTAAAATCCACAACAAAATAAATGCGCGGCGGGCGGGATTTGAACCCGCGCGGCCCAACCGGGCCACAGGCTTAGCAGGCCTGCTCCCTCCCAGGCTAGGAGACCGCCGCACTATCTCATTATTTCTATAATTTAGGGTGCTATCTTATAAGAATTGTTTGGCTTGGGATGAGGGTGGCTGAGTGGGGTTGTGTTTGGTTTGTTTTGTGGTGGGCATGGTCTGTGGATTATTTTGCTGGCTTTTATTGTATTATTTTTCAGTGTCTTCGCGGTATTTCATGGTAATCAGGGATTTTTGAGATTAAGTTATAAGCTGAAAATTGTTCTTTTCTTTCTTTTGTTATGGAGGTTGCTGGTGAGAGCTGGTCTTAATTATCACAGGTAATAATTAAACTTCATTTTTGTTCTTCAAAATTTTTAATAATTCTTTCATGCCTTTTTCATATTCTGGATAGATTCTTTTCACTATTTCCCAGAATTTCTTGGTATGCCTTTTAACGATTAGATGGGCTAGTTCATGAGCGATTATGTATTTTAAAACAAATTCTGGGTATTTTCTTGCCTTGATGTTTGTGTAGATTTTATTTCCCTTGAATAAAGCTAATGTATCCGTGTTAGCGACCTCAATCTTCAGATTTCCGTAGATTTCCATTCCGTTGCCTTCTGTAAGTTCCCCTCAGTATGTCTTCCACTTTTTGCTGAAGTTCCTTTATTTCTTTATCTATTTTCTCAGCCATATTCTTCCTCCAAGTTTGTAAAGATTTTATCAACGACTCGTCTAATTCTTCCATAATTCCAATTCTCCCTAACTATTCTTTTTACCTCCTTCCTCAGTCTCTTCTTCAAAAAATCAAAAACCTAAGCTTAGAAGAAAATCTTAAAGCTCCTAATAGACAGGATAATAATTTTTCATTCACATGAAGGGGGGTAATAATAAGGGGACACGTACCATAATTAAAGAGGAAAATCATTGGAGAGTACTTTAAGATGTTCAAGGGAAATTTTGCTGGGGCAATGTCCATAATGTTTTGGCATCATGGACAATATCACAATCATCAACAAGGAATTAATACTTAAACTTTGTAATGTAACTTTTCTACAGCGTCCTTAACGCTTTCAGCAGGCTTCAGGAAAATCCATCTTTTTAATTCTTCAGAAGAGATTTTAATATGGTTCCACCCTTCTAAGTCTTTAAGGGATGGCTTAAAATCAATCCAACTCTTAATAGTAGTGAATAGCGTTCTCTTGTATAATTTCATTTTCACACCCCCCGGAATGGCGTACTTAATATGATGAATGCCTGATTCTTCTAAAATATATTTACTTAACCATCTCCTCATAATGTGCCATGATTCTCTAAATTCTTCGTAGAATCTAACCCTCAGTCCTATTTCTTTTGCTTTTTCAAAATCTATTACCTCATTATGGGTCGTAAATTAATCTATCACTTATTTTCTCTGCTTCTTTATCTTCATAACCTGCTTCTTTCATTAATTCTATCGCATATCCCTTTACCTGACTTAAAATTCCAGAAAACTCTTCAAGGGCGGAGAGGTGTACATCCTCTATTAGTGAAAGATATGGATAAGGTATGTCTTCTTTTCTAGTCGTTTTAAACATTTCATTTAATTTCAAGAAGCCTCTAAGATATGCGAGTAGTGAAAAGCTTTCCCCATCTCGTGTTATGCGAATAACATCGATGGGGAAAGACGGCTTATTTCACCCATAACAATTTCATCGGCTGAAATTGCGATGAGCGTTGCTCCACTAGCAGCTACATGAGGAATATAAACTCTAATCTTAGAAAAATTCTTTCTGAGGGTCTTCGCTATCATATACGCTGAGTCAACTCCGCCACCATAACTATGAAGAAGCAATTCTAAAGTGCGATTATCTCTTGGAATATTAACTTCTTTTACTCTATTAATAAAGCTCTCTATAGCGAATTCCTCAGGCGGACTTAATTCAGCATAAAAATCACAGACGCTGGAGATACTTTTAATGGTTTAAAAGGCGCAATACAAGATAGCAAGAAAATCTTATTATTAGTAGCATATTCCTTAATAACATTATCTGTCTCCTCTTCCGCTAACTCTAATACTTCTGATTCTTCTGGCATAGGAATTTCACCAATAAGTACATTAGCGACTTTAAATTTAAGCTTTTAGCTTAAAACTTTGAGGTTTGCTTTATCATAGATCTCCTTTAGCTTCTCAGGACTGAAGTCTGTGTAGTGTCTCGCCAATACGTTTCTCGGGACTCTTTCGCAGGAAGCATCTACATAGCGATCTGGAACTCCTAGTTTTTCCATCTCGCAGGCAAACATTTCCTCAATATTTGTGGAGTTATCCTTATTCCTGTTTTTCTCTCAAAGGCTTTGTATTTCTTCCTGAAGTATGTTTCAGATACTGGGAAGGGAGTCGGAGTCATAACATACATTTTGATGATGAAATGGATGTCGTTAACTCTAGTTAATTAAATTATTTTTCACGATAAGTGGCATTTTGCAAGTTTTCGAAAGACCCCTAAAATCGCGCGGGAAATATTCTCTAATCATGGTTCATTAGAGCCTCTCTCTCAGCTACCAAAGAATCTTCGAGATTTAATTTAGCCAAATTCGATGTTATTTTTCAAGGTTTTATGCATGTGGGTTACAATTTAACTCAATCTTTTAGCTTAAAACTAAAATTTATAAGTTAGTAAGAAATAAAGTAATGTTATGATAAGTTGGAATGAAGAAAGGACAAAAATTTTTATGTTATCAAACGTGGTCCCAGCGTTAAAAAGAAAAGCCGAATCCGCAAGCCGTGAAGATTTAGAAGCCTTGGTAAATGAATATGCACGTCTTAGGGAATTTTTAATATCCATCTATCCAGATGCATCTAGATTATTGCCAAGGCATTCTTCTCTTTCTTCGATTAACGATGTGAAATATGCGATCGACCAATTAGTTAATTGCACTAATGCTATAGCCATGCCCTTATTTATTGAATTATTAAATTATCTCTCGAAGATGAGTACGCTAGGCCCTCCTCAAATGAATCCTCTTTCACCCATCATACCTATTTTAGATGAGTGGAGTTTAAGTACTAATTGGGCCGTTGGGGCTTCCGCGCTCGCATTAATTGAGGTTATAGTGAATAAAAAACTTGAAGAACTAAAATTAGGGATAGAAGGAGACTTTAGAACTAGGTTTAATCGTCTCCTATCGAAGGCAAAAGAAAAAGGAATACAACTTCCAGATTTACTAGCTGACCCCTTCTATCAAGCGAGAAATAAACTACTTCATGGGGGGAAAGAGCCTACACCAGAAGAACTCAAATTGATATTTGATTATCTCAATACCTTGTCTGCTTCTTTAAGGAAAATCTAGTGACAGAAAAATAAGCCAAAGAGGTGTTGGTTCATCTCTTTGGCTTTTTATTTTAAGGAGCTGTTAGAGGCTTTATTCTCTATTCGGTTCTTGTTTATCACCCATCTTACTCCATCTTTGAATCCTCAAGATAGGTCTATCAACTTCTCTACAACCACCTCTTCAATTTTTCCAGCAAAATGTCCATCCATCAATTTGTTTAGTCATTGAATATTTTCTCCTCCTGCTTTCTTAAGCCTCTCCTTAGCGGACTTACCATCCTCCTCATAATCAATCTCAGGGTAGAATCCTTTAAGCTCCTTAACTCTTCTCTTAAAGTAATCGTGATATCTTAGTTTACATCCTTATAAGAAAAGGCATTTGATCACTCATGGATTAGCCCATCACCTATTCCACAGGAACACAAGAGTGGACTACTTTCTAGATGGAAGAGATGATAGATTTTAACTACTGGAGACAGAAAAGGAAGCTGAAGTATTTGCAGCCTATCTTTTAATTTCCGAAGATAAGCTGAATGGAAAACTGAAGGAGGAATGGGTTAGAGAATCCCTAGACCCAATTCCAGAGCTAGTCGAGGAGTTCCAAGTTTCGGAAAATTTTATGAGGAAGTGGCTTAAATTGAAAACTACTGAGACAGAGGGATATGGAAGAAGGCTTACCTACAATCTTATGGAGACTTTCACGTGATATAGTGAATGTTGTTGAGACTCTTAAAGAGCGTGGGAAAATTAGGAGAATTAAGCGACTTTGGTTTCGTGAAAAAATTACAAATTTTGAATATAAGGAAGGGAGTATGGGCTGGCAAGCCTCACCTGAATACTTCGAAAAAGAAGAATGGGATTGGAGAGATAGGTTTCGGATAATAGAACCTGAAATAAAGAAAATGCCGACATATATTAATGCTCATAGATATATTTCTGAAATCTACAAAGTAAACGAATTACGAGCTGAATTTTTGTTGTCTCGATTCGTCCATAATGTTATAATAAAGGCGCTTGATGCAACTTTAAGCGAGGAGGAGCTCGTTGAGTTAATCACATTATTTCACAACGACCTAGAGGGGGCTCCAATTATTTGGAATGTAACAGTAGAGTTAAGAGGAATATGGCTTAAAGATGAAGAAATCATAGTTGACGAAGGATTAAAACTCAGGAGACCGCGACCTGAGGATTTAGCATATGAGTGTCCGGTCGAAGAGATGATAGAAAGAGCAGTTCCAAGATTCCATGTGCCATTTTTTAGCCATGCTACCGCCGTATTAGAAATAACACAAAGATCTCAATCACAATTAAATTTGCTAGATGAACTGGAGAAGATAATTATAGCTTTGCGTTTATATAAACCTGCTTCTATCGCTAAAATAGGAATTGTATGGAGACCTAAATCAATCCTTCAGTTTGAAAGTGTTACATGGTATACCCCAATTCAACCTGAAATTTATCGCTATTCTTTAGCTTCTGAAGATGCTTCGAAACTTAAAACTCTCTTAGATAAAATAAAACCATTGCTTCCGGTTGTTCAAGGACGTATTGAAACCATTGACCATATTTCTATTTCGCTTCAAAGATATGATGATGCCCTCTTCAAACCAGATCCTATGGAAAGACTCACATATGCAATAATGAGTTTGGAAGCTCTCTTTCTAAAATCATCTGAACGTGAGGAACTTAAACATAGACTTGCACAGCGAGTGGCGAGATGTTTAAGTTTGTATGGTTATCAATCTTTAGAAGTATACAGAACTGTTGCGCAATCCTATGATATAAGAAGTGAGTTTGTCCATGGAACCTTAATTAATAAAGAGAAAAAGGACTATACAGCTACATTAGCCGATAAGGTTATTGAATATTTACGAACTTCAATTTTAATGTTTTTAGAGTTGAAAGATGAGATTGAAAAAGATAACTTTCTAAATACCATTGATAATTCGCTGCTTCATCAAGATGCTTTTACCAAATTGGAGAAACTGATTAGAGAAAACACTCCAATTACAACAAGCCTTATTCCGGTATAAATACTCTGATGAAATTAGAAACTATAAGGTATATTTCATTTTCAGCTCTCGACAATTGTATTTGCCTGATAATAGCCTTACGATAGCTATGAAAATCGCTAAAGAGGACGTTCAGCGGAATAAGGAAGGAAATTCGTGCTGGTTTGATTATACATGTTTTGCTGAGCCGCAAATGGAAGGAATCCTTCAGAGGGCTATCCCACTGCTGGAGCTTAATGACGTCTTCTCTATAAACCTGTGCAGAACTATATTTGGTTTGTTTTGTGGTGGGTGTGGCTGTGGATTATTTTGCTGGCTCTTGTCGTGTTGTCTTTCAGTTTCTTTGCGGATGCGGCCGCGTCTAAGCTGTAAGGGCTTCAGTGTTCTCTGATAAGATTTGGGGTTATGGTTGTAAGTGGTATGATCTAAGGCGGATTCATGGTCATGATTTGGTGAAATGGGGAGGGCTGATTCCTGATCAGGAGCATGGATGATCTTTTCAAACTCTTTCTTCCCTAGGTAAGAATTAAACAGAGGTTGTGGCTTTCAATTCTCTTTTTGAGGTTCAGGTTCAATATTAAATAAGTGGTTGTGAATGCTTTTTATGCTGAGGGTAGGATTTTGGAGCCATTTCTTCTCCAAACGAGGTGTATAAAATGAAAAGAAAAGAAGTAATTGAATATATTGAAAGCATAAAGAATCCCGAGAAATTTCTTGAATATTGTAAAAAATTTCATGAAGAGGAGCCGAGAGATATAGCCTATGTGGTTTCAAGAAATGTTATCTCCAGAGATCCGGGCAATATTAGTTTTATATTGGCTGGTGCTAAGGTCATCATTATAACTTGGAATATGGTAAGATTTCAAAGATTACCAAAAGAAGTTAGAGATAACTTGGGAAAAGATATACTTGAAGCTTATACGAGAACTAAATTGAGGCTAGAAAAGTTAGAGGGAGAAAGATTAGAGAACTTAAACTTAGATAATGGCGAATTGGGAGAGACTATTAAGAGAATATTTCTAGAATTTTCGTCAAAGAGATCCATAGGATTTACAGGTGCATCTAAGATTCTTCACGTGCTAAATCCTTTTGTGTTTATGATGTGGGATAATAATATTAGAAGTGCGTATCACAGGTTGCATACCAGCAATCATAAATTAGGTAGTCCTGAGTGTTATCTTGAATTTCTCAGACAATCCCAGGAAATAATAAAAACAATCCTGAACAAAAGAAGTGAGGATGATATTTGGAGCGATCATTTAACATTTATAGATAAGGATTTTATGATGGCTTTTTCGTTCAGGGAAAGTATGTTAAAAATGCTTGATGAATGCAATTACGTTAGGTTTAAGTTAAATATAAAACTTTAAGGGAATTCAAAAATAAGCTGTCTTCTTCCACTAACTATATCTTTTCTCGAATTTTGCTGGCATTATCCCTTAAGTAATTGAAGGACCTATCCATGACATAACTCATATTCCTTAACCCCACCCGTCACCAAGTAGAAGCCCTATACGCGTAATAAGTCTTCTGAACCCAAGGATATGTTTTCGTTTTCAAGCCTTTATCAGCTTGTCTGCTCCTTCCAGTTCTCTATTATGTACCTGTAGTCTATTATGGGGATTCGCTTAACCTTGTCCCTGAATTTTTCTACAGGGTTTTGTATGGTATGTATGTGGGGCTTTGTTAACGCGTTCTCAACGATATAGAGCCAGTACATGTCGCCCATTCTTGAGGCCGTCTGCCATTCATGGCTTGTCAGCTCGACCGGGCCCGTGGTCTTGAAGGATTTCACCTCTATCACCCTGTCGAATGATTCTACATCATAGCCCCTCAGGCTGTCCGAGACGTCCCTTATCTTCTCGAGCTTCTCCCTGTCTCCTCCAGCCCTCTCCCTCTCATATTCCAGTACCGCTTCCATGCTGGCCCTCTCCACGATCCCCC
>Ga0080004_1127073_pt1 | contig 26519 bp, 27 predicted proteins | sample WasSprMetagenome_FD_69207 | JGI IMG/M metagenome (GOLD analysis project Ga0080004, IMG submission 69207) | Sulfidic aquatic microbial communities from Washburn Spring, Yellowstone National Park, USA - WS (SPADES assembly) (version 2) | ecosystem: Environmental > Aquatic > Thermal springs > Hot... | reverse complement strand
AAAGAATTGTCAATTTAGATGGAAAGTTGCCAGTAAATCCTTCTGGAGGATTGAAAGCAAGAGGCCATCCAATTTCTCCCACAGGATTAGCCCAAATTTATGAGATAGTAAAGCAATTAAGGGGTCAAGCTGGAGAAAGACAAATAAAACCAATTCCAAAAATTGGTTTAGCTCACAACATCGGAGGAGCTGGAGGTTCAGTTACCGTTCACATTTTAAAAAGAGTTTAATATTTTATAATATATAATTATGATAAAAGTTTATAACACTCTCACTCAAAAAAAAGAAGTTCTAAGACCGAGAAAAGATAAAGAAATTAAAATGTTTGTGTGTGGGCCAACGGTTTATGATTTTTCTCATATTGGACATGCAAGAACCTATATTAGTTTTGATGTAATCTGCAAATATTTAAGACAAAGAGGATACAAGGTTTTTTATTTACAAAATATCACTGATATCGATGATAAAATTATCAAACGAGCAAAAGAAGAGAATGTTTCTTGGAAAACAATAAGTCGGAAATTTGAAAAGGAATACTTTAAAGATATGAAAGTTCTCAAGATAGATAGCGTAAATAAATACGCGAGGGCCACTGATCATATAAAAGAAATAATTTCTCAAGTTAAAAGACTTTTAGAAAAGGGTTTCGCATACAAAATCAGCGATGGAATTTATTACGATATCTCGAAATTCAAAGATTATGGAAAATTATCAAAACGGACAGTTTTGCAGGCAGAAGATGCGGTTTCAAGGATTGATGAATCTGTTGAAAAAAGAAATAAAGGGGATTTTTGTTTGTGGAAATTTAGTAAACCAGATGAACCGAAATGGAAATCTCCTTTTGGTAAAGGGAGGCCAGGTTGGCACATTGAAGATACCGCCATTACTGAAAAATATTTTGGTCCCCAATACGATATTCATGGGGGAGCAAGGGATTTAATTTTTCCTCACCACGAAGCTGAAATAGCCCAAATGGAAGCAATTTCAGGAAAAGCTCCTATGGTAAAATATTGGCTACATACTGGACTTTTAACAATTAGAGGGCAAAAGATGTCAAAATCTTTAAAAAATTTCATCACCATTAGAGAATTCTTAAACAAATACCCTCCCCGCCTTCTTAGATTCTTTGTCATAAAACACCATTATCGTTCCCCAATTGATTTTGACGAAGAAAAACTTTTGCAGACAAAAAAGGAATTGGAAAAATTGGATGAATTTGTTGAAAAAATTAATAAATCTGAGTTTAAAATTAAAAAATCCAAATCCCCAATCGATGTTAAAAAATATGAAAAGAAATTCATTTTAGCCATGGACGATGATTTCAACACACCAATGGCTGTTGGTATTTTGTTTGAATTAATTAGAAAAGCAAACCAAAGAATTTCAAGGGGGTTATTAACTCAAAGAGAGACTGAAAATATTTTAAGTTTTTTCAAGAAAGTAGATCAAATCTTCGGTTTTATATTCTTTAAAAAGCCGAAGGAAAAAATTCCGCAAAAAATCATCGAATTGGTGAAAGAAAGAGAAAAATTAAGGAAAGAGGGAAATTTCAAAAAAGCAGATGAAATTAGGGCGATGATAAAAGAAATGGGTTACTGGATCGAAGACACAAAAGAAGGCCCAAAAATTAAAAAATTATAGTTTCAAAAATGAATTTCAAAGAAGCTGTAATACTTTTAACCAAAGATTGTAATTTTGACTGTTACCATTGCTATGTAAAGAAAGAAAAAAAGAAATTCCCTTTTCCTACCTTTCTTTTTTAATGGATAAGCTTATTCCGAAATATAAAATTCAGAAAATAACCCTAATCGGTGGAGAACCATTTCTTTATAAAAAACTTTCTCTCTTATTAAAAAAGTTAGCGCAAAGGAAAGATATAGAAATAACGATTACTACTAACGGTAGCATTTATTCAGAAAGCATAATAGAACTTTTGCAATTGATTAATTTAAAACTTTTAAAAATAAGTCTCCATTCTTTAGATCCCATCATTTTTTCAAAATTCACTGGAACGGAGAATCAATATAAAAACGTTTTAAAAAATATTGACAATTTTTCTAAATTTTTTAATATAGGAATAAGTACGACTCTCACAAAATTAAATTACAAGGAAATAGATAAGTTGGTTAAATTTTGCAGAGAGAAAGGAATAAAATTTTTTCAAGTTAACCAATTAACTCCATCCGGTAAAGGAGCCAAAATTAAGGACCAAAAATTAGAAGAAGATTTGATTAAGGAAATAAAAGAAAGACTTAAAAAATATTCTAGCAATGATCTTTTTATTAAATATGATGAGTGTCTCACCTGTAGTTTCGGTCAAAAATTAATTATAGATGTGGACGGAAGTATTTACCCTTGCGCCGCTTTAGTATCCTATCCTAAATTTAAAATCGGAAATATTTATTCTCCAAAGGAGGAATTAGAAAAAAATCTAAAAATGCTTAATAAACAACGGACGAAAAGGTGTTTTATAGAAGACGCTATTTAAAAATTAATGAAAAATCCGCTTAAAACTTATAACATAAAAAGTCTTCACCTAGAAATCACAGGTAGATGCAATCTAAGATGTATTTATTGTTATAATAGTAAATTTAACACCGAAGAAAAAATTCGAGAAGAAATGAATACCGAAGACATTAAACGGCTTATTGATGAAGCCTCCAAGATGGGATGCAATAAATTTACATTTTCTGGTGGCGAACCTTTTTTAAGAAAGGATATTTTTGAGATTATTGAATATTGTAAAGGAAAAAAAAGTGAATTTTCTTACTAATGGGACATTATTAACAAAAACGTTTATTAAAAAATTAGCATCATTTCCTCAAATAGATGAGATTAAGATTACTCTTGATGGTTTCGAAGGGCATAACATTTTAAGAAAAGGTAGCGATTATAAAAAAGTTATTGAAAGTATCGAAAATTTGAAAAAGGAAAAAATGAAAGTTGTTATAAATACGGAAGTGACGGCAATAAATCTACATGAGATGCCCAAATTATACTCTCTTTTAAAAGAATTAAGAGTTGATAGATGGCGAGTTGATTTACCTTTCTTAGCAGGAAGATATATTGAGAATTTTAATAATTTTAAATTACCCAAACTTGAAGATTTCATTTTAGTTTTCAAGAAAATTTTGATCGATTATTTAAAGAAAAAACCCTCTTTCGAGTTAGAATTGTTCAATATATACAAATCAGAGATAACTCCTCAGAATTTTGTTCAGTTTGACGAAAATGTTCACCCTTGTGTTTATATAGTTGGAAGCGTTCCCCTTAAACCAAATGGCGATCTCCTTTTTTGTACGAGCTTAGAAATTCCAATGGCAAACTTCTTAAAGGAAGGTAGTTTAAAAAAAGCACTAGATAAAAAATATACAAACAAACTTTACGATTTAAAAGTTGCAGATATTGTAGAGTGTAGGGGGTGTAGATATTTACCTTTGTGTGGCACAGGTTGTCGCGCTAATTCTTACTACTATTTTGGGAGACTCAATAAACCGGATCCTTTAGCTTGTGATTTGATGCCGTTAATAGAAAAAGAAATAATTCCGATATTGCCAAAAGATATAAAAGAATTCTTTATTTCCTTAATTGACAAAAAAGGAAAATTTCCACCCTACTTCGAGATAAATGAACTTGTTAAAAATAGGCTCTCTGAGAAACTCACTATCTGAACCTTTTTTACTTAAATTTTAAACCCCCCTTTAAAGGGGGTTTAAATTAATAGTCAGTACAGTGTCCCTTTAAAACTATCATATTTTTGTATAGTGACATTAACTGACCTTTCTTTAAACATTATAAGTCTCGCCCAAATCCTTTGTCAAGCCTTAGGCAATTCTTAACTGATTAATCGGACTAAGGGAAATAAAATTTAGAAATAAAAAATCATGGAAATTACATATGACCCAAAAGCTGACGCTTTGAATATTACTTTCAAAAAAGGCAAAGTGGCAAAAACTGTGGAGATTGCTCCAGAGATAAATTTGGATTTGGATAAAAACGGAAACCCTCTCTATTTGGAGATAATTGGAGCAAGCGAAAAAATAGGCAAAAAGAGGGTTGTTGAGATTTTAATGAGAAACCTCACTCCGGCCGTTCCCTAACTTGAAATCATCATTTAAAAAGAGTTTGAGCAAATTTTTAATTTTCCTTTTCATTTTTTATCAACTTTTATTGCGCAATTTTCCTTTTTGGAAAGCCATAAACAACTAAAGAATTTTTAAGCGAATGCCTACAGAAGAATTCAGGATTAGTAAAAGGTAAGTTGTTTTTGAATTTACGAATTTTTTAAATACTTGACAAAAATTTTTGCCATATTAAGATAAAATTAGTGATTAGAGAAATGTCTGAATCCTACCGACAAGGTTTCCGAGATGGGTATAAAGATGGAATAAGAGGAGAACATTGCAAAGTGGGTTCAGGTCCTTTGTGGGAAATATTAAGTGTAGCAGACGATGACAAGCAAAGAGAATACGAGAGAGGATACAGGGAAGGATATAGAGCAGGAGAGGAGGACAGAGAAAAAATAAAAGAGGGATAAGAGAAATAAAATAGCTCTTTAAACTCATCCCCCCATTAGGGAGGTTTTTTTATACAAATAGTAACTTACTCCAGATTTCCCTTTCTTAACAGAAAGAGCTCTCACATTTTCAAATGGCCAACAAGCTACTATTATTTTCGCTTCGTTTTTTAATTCCTTAATAAGCTTTTTTCTCAATTTTTCATAAAGTTTTGGATGCCCGAAGATAAAAACCACATCTGCTCTCGACAAATCGTAATGGAAAAAGTTACCATAAAATATTTTCACTCGTTTCTGGAATAAAGATCTGATTTTCGAGTATAAGTAAAGTAAAGGAGAAATTTCTATTCCGAAACAATTCGCGCCGTATTTTTTCGAGAAATAAAACAACATTCTTCCTGTGCCGCTTCCGAGATCATAAAAATTCATACCCTCCTTTAAACCCGCCAATTCTGCTATTGTAGTATAATCTTCCTTCTTTGTAGGAAGCCAAGGAGCTTTCCAAAAAGCTCCTAAGAACAGTAAAACAAGGAATATCAGAAGGAAAAAATACGAAGGAAGGGATAGCATATTATTTAAAAAGTTTGAGCAAATTTTCAATTTTCTTTTTCATTTTTTGATTAACTTTTATTGCGCAGATTCCCTTTTTTGGAAATCCATAAACAACTATTGAATTCTTCGGCGCCAATAAAACTGAGGGAATTACTAAAAGATCTTCTTCTCCCTCAACAAAAACATTTTTGTTTTCTTTTATCGCTTTTTTAATTATTGACCAAACTTCCTTTTGGATCGTTCCTTTTGGATTTTTGCATTTTAAAGAATATGGCAAAATCTTTTTAATTTTTTTTCTTTTCACCTTTCCGTCAAAAATTTTGACATCGGAGGGTAAATTAATCGAACAATAATCTCCAACCGTAATTACTTTTTTAAAATTTTCTTTTTTTAAAAATTTTTCAAATTTTTCTTTCACTTCTTTCTTTTTTCCAAAAATTCCAACTCCCCAAATTTTTCTTAATTCTTCTTTCAATTCCTCTGGCAAAATGTAAGTTTTTTTCATATCATAATTATATGGCATTTTTTCAATGCCCAAAATGTAAAAGAGTTTGGCAATATCCGATTGAAAAGTGTCCTGATTGTTTTTTGAAGTTGGAAAGGGTGAAAAGTGAAAAGGCAAAAGTAATTGGAGGAGGAAAAACAACGATCCCCTCAATTTTTCATCAAAAAGTTCCTTATTTTATTTATGTTTTAGAAGATGAAAACAAAAATAGATGGATTCAAAAGTCGGAAAAGGAATTGAAAGTTGGAGAAGAAATCAAAATAGAAAAGGCAAAAAATAAAGAGGCGGTTGCAGTCTGGAGGGTAAAGTATGATTTTTTTGAGGCGATTGAGAAGTTGGTTGAAATTTTGGATGTAAAACTTGAAAAAAATTCAAAGATTTTGATTTTGCCAACTTTAGTTAAAGATTCCCATCCTTATTTTAGAGACAACACTTCTCCAGAATTTTTAGAAGCAGCAATTCAATTTTTGATAGAAAGTGGGGTTGAACCCCAAAACATTAAAGTTTGCTCTCAAAGTTTTGATGAAGTTGAAATCGAAAAGAAAGCCCAAAAATCTGGGCTTTTTGAAGTTTGCCAAAGACAAAAAATAATGTTCTTTGATTTGGCCAAAGGAAATTTTGTTAAAAAAGGAGATTTGGAAATTTCAGAAGAAGCCTTCAAAGCAGATTTGATTTTGAATTTACCAATTTTAAAAATCGGAAAAGCAAGTTCTTGCGAAAATCTGTTTTTTCTTTTGAAAAAAGAAAATTACTTAGCCCAAAAATATCTTTACTCTGAAGCAGAAATTTTTGTAAAATTAAAAAAGCAACTTCCTGAAATTTTAACGATCGCAGAGGCAAATCGAATTCAAGATAAAAATGGGGTCGTTCATTACTTGAATTTAGTGTTGGCCTCTTTTAATCTAAAAAACTTAGACAGGGTTTTTTGCGAAATAATGAAAGAAAAAGAATTACCCGAGACAATAAAAGAAATTAAAATTGAGAATATAGAAATTATAGGTAGAAAAATTAGGGAAGTTGAATTTTATTTGTAAAGGTCGCTTTAATGAAAAAGCGATGGAAGAAGTTATTAATTTAAAGCAAATTAAACTTTTAGGAGGGATTGGCTCGATACTATCTTTTCTTGTTTTTATACCTCACCTTGGTCTATGGATTAGACTTGCTGGGTTTATTTTAATTTCAATAGCGATTTTTAATCTCGAAAAAGAAACGAAATCAAGGGGAATTTTTGCGAAATTTATATTTGGGTCTCTAATTTCTGTAGCTATTGTTTTATTGGTTTTTGTTTTTCTACTTTTGGGAATAGGCATCCTAGCATTTATGAGAGCAAAAGGAACAGCGTTAATAATTGTTGTTGGGGGTCTGCTTCTGGTATGGTTGCTATTTATTTTAGGAAATTATTTAATCAAGAAAAGCTACGATGGAATTGCTCAGATAACAAAAGAAAAGAACTTTGCCAGAGCAGGTTCGTTTTACTTTCTCGGAGCAATAACATCAATTATTCTTGTTGGATTTGTTCTTAATTTTGTGGCTCGAATTCTTGAAATTTTAGCCTTCTTTTCTTTGCCAGATGAGTTAAAAAGGGAATAAAAGGTCTCAAAAATTAAAATCAAAATCAATGAAAGACAAGGTTGTTTTAGTTACAGGGGCAGCTCAAGGAATTGGAAAAGCTATTGCTTTAAAATTTGCAAAAGGAGGGGCAAAGATTGCTCTAAACGATATTGAAATTCAGAAAGAGAATTTGGAGAAAGTAAAAAAGGAAATTGAGGGATTGGGAAGCCAAGCTAAATATTATTTTGCTGATGTTTCAAAATACGAAGAGGTGGAAAGAATGATAAAGGAAATTGAAAAGGATTTTGGAAGGCTGGATGTTTTGGTAAACAATGCAGGAATCATAAGGGATGCGACTTTGGCGAAAATGAGTCTTGAAGACTGGAAAAAGGTAATCGATGTTGATTTGACCGGAGTTTTCAATTGTACAAAAGCTGCTTTGCCGTTAATAATTGCAAACCAAGGAAACATTATTTCGATTTCTTCGATCGTTGGTGAAAGGGGAAATTATGGGCAGACAAATTATGCAGCGGCAAAAGCAGGGATAATTGGGTTTACAAAGAGTTTGGCAAAGGAACTTGGAAGGTTTGGAGTAAGGGTGAATGCAATAGCTCCTGGATTTATAGAAACGCCAATGACAGAGAAAGTTCCAGAAGAGGTGAAAGTTATGGTAAAGAAATTGACTGCTCTTGGTCGCTTTGGAAAGCCAGAAGAAGTTGCCAATTTGGTTTATTTTTTGGCTTCAGAAGAGGCTTCCTTCATTACCGGAGCTGTAATTAACATCGATGGAGGCCTCTCAATCTAAAAACATTTTGGAGTATCTTGAAAATTTGAGACCAAAAATTGATAGAAAGATTGAGGAATATTTGCCAAGAAAGGTTAGTAAAGAATGGATGGAAAAAGTTTTTGGAAAGGGGAATTATTCTTTAAAAGCAATCCAAAAAGCAATTTTGGATCCGATTTGGGATTTTTTGGATAGGGGAGGGAAAAGATGGAGGCCAGCATTGTTTTTGTTGATTTTGGAAGCTTTTGGTAAAGATCCCAAAAAATTTTTTGACTTTGCAATAATTCCTGAAATTATTCATAATGGATGTGTTTCAGGAGACACTTTCGTGCTTAAGAATCCCGGTGAGCAAGTAAAAATTACTGAAATTAAAGAAGGTGATTTAGTATACACTATTTCTCCTTTTGGAACCCTTAGTAAAAATAAAGTCCTAGCTTTAAGATATAGCGGAATAAAAAAAGTGTATAGGCTAACAACTAGGAATAGAGAAATCGAGGCCACTGAAAATCACCCTTTTTTGGTAATCGAGAAAGAACAACCTAGAAGATATTTGCTGACTAAAGTAGGGAGAGAAAAAATCCATGATAAGTCAAAAAGAGGGGACATCAAAAAATTAAGTGAATTATTAAAAAGGAAATATGGAGTTTTATGCAATGCTATTTCGCGAGTTTATTTTGGGCAACTTCTAGAAAAAGAAGAGGTAGAAGCCATTTTTAAGTTTTTAAATTTAAAACTAGAACCCACTGATTTTATAGTTAAGCAAACTAAATACGAATCTCCAGTAATTAAATTAAGATGGAAAAGATTGCGAGATATAAAACCAGGTGAAAATTTGATAATTTTTAATAGACTTCCAGATGAAGGAAAACCGATTAAACTTCCCCACCCGCCCAAGAATCCTTTTAAAGATAAGGCTAAATTACCTCAATATACAGATGAAAAATTCTGCCAACTTCTCGGATACATTTTGGGGGATGGTTCCGTTTCGATCGATAAAAAATCTTCGCGTTTATGTTTATGTCCTTCTGGGGATAAGGAAGAAATTTCAGCTTATTCTTCATTATTTTTTCAAGTTTTTGGTTATCCCCTAAAAGAAAATCGAACTAAATTTGGTATTTATTTAGTCTGTTGCTCTTATAAAGTTTGTTGGCTTTTAGAGAAATTAGGATTTCATAAAAAAGCGACTGAAAAAACTATACCCGATTGGATATTTAAGCTGCCTGAAAGTCAAAAATTAGCATTCATTAGAGGGTATTTAGATGCGGATGGATTTGTGGGGAAAGATGGAACTGTTCATTTTGCTAGTTCGAGTAAAATTTTAATTGAAAAACTAAAATTACTCCTTGATAGTTTAGGATTTACTACGAGTCATATTTATTACCGAAAAATTAAAAATCTTTGGGAGAACGCTAGAAAGAAAATTTCAAACCAATGGATGTTTTCTTTGGGAAATCCAAAATTATTTCTTGAGAAAGTTGGAAGTGAAAAAAGTCTTTACAAAGAAAGATTAAAAGTAAAAAGGGAAGGAAGAAATTTCAGATACGAGGACGAATTTCCTAAACTTCCTTTTGAATTTCCTACTTTTCGAATTGATAAAGTGAGAAAAATAGAATTTGTGGGAGAAAAACCGGTTTACGATCTAATGGTAGAAGGCTCTCATAATTTCATTGCCAATAATATGGTAGTCCACAACAGCCTTATTGTTGATGACGTGGAGGATCAAGGAGAATTGAGAAGAGGAAAACCTTGTTTGCACAAAATTTTTGGCGTGGATATTGCCTTAAACGCTGGAAATTTTCTTTACTTTTTGCCAATTTATATTTTTGAGAAAAATAAAAGAAAACTTGAAAAGGAAGTTTATTTGAAAGCAATCGAGACTTATCTTGAGGAAATGGAAAAATTGCATGTTGGGCAAGGAACAGATATTTTTTGGCACAAGGGAAAACAAAGGGAAATTTCTGAGAAAGAGTATTTTCAAATGTGTGCCTTTAAAACAGGATGTATGTCAAGGTTGGCAGCAAAATTAGCAGCAATCTTTGCAAAAAAGAAAGAAAAGATCGTTAATAAAATTGGAGAATTTGCCCAAAACGTTGGAATTGCTTTTCAAATTCAAGATGATATTTTAGATGTTGAATTGAAAGGAGAAGAAAGAGAAAAATTTGGAAAATCTTTTGGAAACGATATCAAAGAAGGAAAAAGAAGTTTAATGGTGGTTTATCTCCTAAAAAGAGCAGACCCAAAAGACAAAAAAAGATTGATCGAGATATTGGATAAGCATACTCAAAACTTAAGTGAAATAAAGGAGGCAATAGGAATAATGGAAAAGTACGACGCAATAGAATATGCAAGAAAAATTGCTAAAGGAATTGCTGAAGAAAGCTGGAGGGAAGTTGAGAATTTATTTTTTAATTCTAAGGCGAAAGAAAGGTTGCGAGAATTCGTATATTTTTTAATCGAAAGGAGAATTTAGAATGGAAAATGTAATTTTAGTCGATAAGAAAGATAAAAAAACTGGTATTGAAGAAAAAATCAAGGCTCATCGAGAAGGAAAGCTTCATCGTTCATTTTCAATTTTTATTTTCAACAAAAAAGGAGAACTTTTAATTCAGAAAAGGGCAAGGTCAAAATACCACTCCGGTGGACTTTGGTCAAACACTTGCTGTTCTCACCCAAGGTCAAACGAAAATGTAGCAAAAGCTGCAAAAAGAAGGTTGAAAGAGGAAATGGGAATTGATTGCAAATTAAAAAAAGTTTTCAAATTAATCTATAAGGCAAAAGTTGGAGATTTAATCGAGTACGAATTCGACCACGTTTTCGTAGGAAAGTTTGATGGGAAGCCAAAACCGAATAAAAAAGAAGTTGAAGAATGGAAATGGATAAGCCTAGAAGAATTAAAGAAGGACATTAAAGAAAATCCACAAAAATATACTGAATGGTTTAAAATTATTTTGCCAAAATTGATCAAAAAACTAAAATTATGATCTTAGACAAAAAAGAGATTAAAAAAATTATTCCGTACCAAGAACCGTTTTTGTTTGTCGATGGAGTTGAGGAAATAAAAGATGATAAAATTTTCGGTTTCTATCAAACTTCCAAAGAGGACTATTATTTCAAAGGACATTTTGTAGATTTTAAGATCATGCCCGGGGTTTTGATTGTTGAAGCAATGGCGCAATTATCTACGATTTTGTTGAGAAAAAAAATCGGAGAAAATCACAAAGATTATCATTTTTTAGCTTACGATGTAAAATCAGTCCAATTTCTAAAACCTATTTTCCCGGGAGACAGAATCGATATTGAAGCAGAAATCTTGGCAATTTATCCCCTACCAGATTCAGAAACAAAAATTGCAAGGGTTAAGGCTCAAGCTTTTGTTAAGGGAGATTTAAAATCTGAGGCTAGATTTTCGATAGTTATAATCAAAAAAGATGAATTCGAGAAAAAATATAAAGGTCAAATTGAAAAAATCTAAAATATGCTAATTCTTACAAAGAGAGAAGTAGAAAAAATTTTACCCTTAAGGGAAATTAAAAAAGTGATCAAAACTGTTGAAAAGGCGTTCTTCGATTTTTCACAAGGAATAGCTCAAATGCCACCTAAAATGTATCTGATTTTCAGAGAGTTTGATGGGGATTTAAGAATCATGCCAGCTTTTTCAAAAAGGATTTTAATGGCAGGAACAAAAATCGTTAACGTTCATCCTCAAAATCCAAAAAAGGGACTTTTGTCTGTCATGGCGGTGATCGTTTTGAACGATCCAAAAACTGGAATGCCCCTGGCTTTAATGGACGGCACCTGGATTACTGCTTTGAGGACTGGAGCTGCTTCGGCAGTTGCAACAAAGTATTTGGCAAGAAAGAATGCAAAAACTTTAGGGGTTGTAGGAGCTGGTTTTCAAGCGATAACTCAAATTGCAGCTATTTCTAAAGTAAGAAAAATAAAAGAAATTTTAGTTTATGATATTAGAGAAGAGGCGGTCCAGAGGTTGGCCAAAATTTTAGCGAAAGAAAAGATTAAAATTAAAAAAGGAAAATTGGAAGAAGTTTGTCAAAAAGATATTTTGGTGACCGCAACTCCAGCAAGAGAACCCATTGTTAAAAAAGAATGGATAAAACCTGGAATCCACATTAATGCAATCGGAGCTGATGCACCGGGGAAGGAAGAATTGGATCCTGAAATTTTAAAGGGAGCAAAAATCGTTGTCGATTGTTGGGAACAAGCGAGCCATTCTGGGGAGATAAACGTTCCTTTGTCAAAGGGTTTGATCAAAAAGGAGAATATTTTTGGAGAACTCGGTGAAATAGTTTCTGGTAAAAAGCCAGGCAGAGAAAAGGAAGAGGAAATTACAATTTTTGATTCAACCGGTCTTGCAATCCAAGATCTTTATACAGCTACCTTAGTTTACAGAGAGGCAAAAAGAAAAAAAATTGGAAAGGAAATAAAAATTATCTAACATGGATTTTTCAAAAAACAGAGTCTGTCAGCTATTGGGAATAAAATATCCTATTATTCAAGGGGGGATGGCAGGAATTTCTGAATCGAATTTGGTTTCTGCAGTTTCAAACGCAGGGGGTTTGGGAGTGATTGGTTCTGGTTTGATGGCTGCTTCTTGGTTAGAAAGGGAAATTAAATTGACCAAAGAGAAAACAAAAAATCCTTTTGGAGTGAATTTGTTTATGCAAAATCCAAGGGTTGAGGAATTAGTAAGAGTTTTAATGAAAGAAAAACCTCCGGTTGTTTTCACAGGAGGGGGAAATCCCTTACCAGTTTTCCCTTACTTGAAAATGGCAGGAATAAAAATAATTCCAGTAGTTCCTTCTCCAAGGTTGGCAAAGAAAATGGAAGAAAATGGGGCGGATGCAGTGGTAGTTTCTGGATGGGAGGCAGGAGGGCATGTTGGAAAGAATACTCTGTTTTCTCTTTTAATCGAAACTAAAAAAATTGTGAAAATTCCAATCATTGCCGCAGGAGGAATTTACGATGGGAAGACAGCAAAGGCTGCATTTTTGTTGGGGGCAGAAGGAATCCAAATGGGAACAAGGTTTTTGGCTTCAAAAGAATGCATTGTCTCTGAAGCTTATAAAAAGAAAATTTTAGAAGCAACGATGGATGATATTGAAGTGATTTTGTGGAATACAGGACATCCAATAAGGGTGATAAAAAATGCCTGGTCAGAGAAAATTAAAAAAATTGAAGATAAAATTTTTCCAGAGGAAATTAGAGCAGAAAAAATTGCAGGATCTTTGGGAGGAGAAAATGTTGATGAAATTCCTCTTTTAGCAGGTTTATCTGCTGCTGGAATTTCTGAGATAAAATCAGTAAAAGAAATAATCAATGAAATTGTAGCTGAACTAACTAAACTATGAACAAAGTATTAAGTTGGTTTTGTTACCTATTTTTAAAGCCAATTGTTAAATTGATTTGGATAAAAGAGGTTAGGGGAATTGAAAACATTCCAAAGGAAAATTTTATTTTGGCAGCAAACCATCAAAGCCATTGGGATCAGGTAATTACTGCATATTTGTGCGTTCCACGAAGGTTTACTTATTTGGGGCAGAGTGATAAGTATTCTGGTTTTGAAGCTTTTTTAAGAAATTTTCTTTATTTTGTTGCTGGAGTGATTCCAGTTCATCGCTACAATGAGGAATCTAAAAGAAAGGCAATAAAAGAATGCGTTGAAAGATTGAAAAAAGGAGAGATTTTGATTATGTATCCTGAAGGAACGAGGTCAAAAGATGGAAAAATTCATGAGGGAAAGCCCGGGATTGCAAAAATTTATCTTGAGACCGGAGTTCCGATTTTACCTGTAGCAATTAAAGGAAATTTTGAAATAATGCCAGTTGGAAAATCTTTTCCAAAATTCAAAAAAATTGTAAAAATCAATGTCGGAAAACCCTTGGAATTTAAAAAAGAATTAGAAATTGGAAGGAATTTGAATTGTCAATCTCCAGAATACAAAGAAATTTGTCAAAAAATAACCCAAAGGGTAATGGAGGAAATAAAAAAACTTTTTGACAAATTATGATCAAAAAAGTTTTAATTGCAAACAGGGGAGAAGTCGCTTTGAGAATTATCAGAACCTGCAAAGAAATGGGAATTAAAACAGTGGCTCTTTGCCCTGAAAAGGGACAAGAATCAAATTTTATCGAAACTTCTTTAGCGGATGAATTTTATTATCTAGAAAGGGAAGGGGCAAAAGGGTATTTAGACATTAAAAGAATTTTGGAAATTGCAAAAAGAGCAAAAGTTGATGCAATCCATCCTGGTTATGGATTTTTGGCAGAAAATTGGCTTTTTGCAAAGCTTTGTGAAAAAAACAAAATAAAGTTTATAGGTCCTCATTATTCGATTTTGAAAAAATTGGAAGATAAAGTTGAAACAAAAAAATTGGCAAGGAAAATTGGAATTCCAATTTTGCCAATGAGCGAAGAATCGATAAACTCTTTGAGGGATCTTAAAAAATGGATTTTCAAAATCGGTCCTCCGTTTGTTTTAAAAGCTAGAAAAGGAGGAGGGGGAATCGGTATTAGAGCAATCAACGGGGAAATTTCAATCGGAGAAATTTTTACAATTGCCTTGGGAATAAGAAGGCAAATGTCGATGGCATTTTCAGATACCGAATTCTTTCTTGAAAAATTTTTACCAAAGGCAAGACACATTGAAATTCAAATTTTGGCAGACGGAAAAAAATTTTTGCATTTGGGAGAAAGGGAATGCTCAATTCAAAGAAGGTTCCAAAAAATTTTAGAAGAATCCCCATCTCCTTTTTTGGATGAAAAAACTAGAGAAAAAATAGCAAATTGTGCAATAAAACTTGCAAAAGAATTGGAGTACAATAGCATAGGTACTTTTGAATTTTTAGTCGATGAGAACAAAAATTTCTACTTAATGGAGGTTAACCCGAGGCTGCAGGTTGAGCATCCAATTACTGAAGCAAGGACAAAGATCGATTTGGTCGAGCAACAAATTAGAATTTGTCAGGGAGAGAAAATAAAGTTTTCTCAAGATGACATTTCTTTTGAAGGGTGGGCAATTGAAGCAAGAATTTGCTCTGAAGACCCTTTACAAAACTTCAAGCCATCTACTGGAAAAGTCGAGAGATATTTGCCACCAGGAGGTCAAGGAATCTTTGTCCATACATTTTTGCACGAGGGGCAAGAAATTTTGCCATACTTTGACTCTCTTTTGATGAAAATTATTGCCTTGGGAAAAGATAGAAAAGAAGCAATTTCGAGATTAAAAAGAGCAATCGATGAAACGATCATTGAGGGAGTAAAAACAAACATTCCATTTTTCAAAGTTTTGTTAGAAGATGAAGATTTCCTAGCTGGGAATTTCGATACCGAATTCATCGAAAGGAAAAGATTGTTAGAAAGAATTAAGGAAGTTCCATGTCAAAAACCAAGTTTAATTGGAAAGAAAGAAATTTCTGAGAAAGAGATAGCCGAAATTGTTTTTAAAATTTACCAAGCTCTAAAAAAAGAAAAACCAGGAGAAGAAGAAGTTTCAAAATGGCAGATTGCAGAAAGATTAAAAATGTTTGAATAACATGAAATTTTCGATAAAAATTGGTGACAAAGAATATCCGATTGAGATTTTAGAAGGAGAAGAAGAGGTGAAAATAAAAGTTGGTAAGAAGGAATTTTCTTTCAAGAAAGAAGAAGTTTTCTTGGCAAAAACTAAATTTGAAAAAAAGGAATTTAAAGAAAAGAGAATTTTGGCCCCGATTGCTGGGACAATTTCTGAAATTTTTGTTAAAGAAGGAGATTTTGTAAAAGAAGGGCAAAAGCTTTTTTTGCTTTCTGCAATGAAGATGGAAAACGAAATTTTGTCAGATTTTGAGGGAAAGGTTAAAAAAATTTTTGTAAAAAAAGGAGAAAACGTCAAAAAAGATCAAATTCTCTTAATCGGAGAATGAAAATTTTAGAATTTGAAAAATTGGAATCTACTCAAAAAAAGGCAAAGGAAATTGCGAAAGAAGCAGAGCCTTGGACTGTCATAGTAGCAAAAGAGCAAACTGGAGGTTATGGAAGGAAAGGAAATTTTTGGTATTCTCCAAAAGGTGGTCTTTATTTTTCTGTAATTTTGCCAGAAACAAAGATTGAAGATTTACAAATTTTAACTATTTTGGCAGCCTTTTGCATCGCAAAAATTTTAAAAGAGGATTTCAAATTGGAACCTTTTATAAAATTGCCAAACGATGTTTGCGTTAACGGTAAAAAAATCTGCGGAATTTTAACTGAAAATATGATTTTTGGAAAAGAAGTTAAAAACTCAATAATTGGCATTGGTTTGAACACAAACATCGAAAAATTTCCAAAGGATTTGGAAAATATTGCAACTTCGATTAAAATTGAATTGAAAAGAAAAGTCGAAAATAAAGAGTTATTAAAAAAAATTTTAGAAGAATTAAAAGAGAAATTGGAAATCATTAGTTAAAATGGAAAAAGAAATTGAAAAATTGAATAAAAAATTGAAAGAATTGGAAAAGCCAGAGTATGTTGAAAAGCAACATCAAAAGGGAAAGCTGACTGCCAGAGAAAGGATAAATTTGCTTTTTGACTCAGATACTTTTGTTGAATTGGATCCTTTTGTCGAAAGTAGGTCTGAGTACTTGAAATTAAAATACAAAGAAGAAAAGTTTCCTGGGGATGCGGTAATTACTGGTTTTGGAAAAATAAACGGAAGGCAGGTTTTTGTTTTCTCTCAAGATTTTTCAAAGATCGGAGGAACTTTGGGAGAAATGCACGGTGAAAAAATTGCTAAGGTTTATAAGTTGGCGAGGGAAAATGGATGCCCGATCATTGGAATTTACGATTCAGGCGGAGCGAGGATTCAAGAAGGAATTTTTTCTTTGCAAGGCTATGCCAAAATTTTCAGAGAACAGGTTTTGGCTTCTGGAGTTATTCCCCAAATTGCAGTAATGGTCGGACCTTCTGCCGGAGGAGCTTGCTATGCCCCAGGCCTTTCAGATTTCATTTTTATGGTAGAAGGAATTTCTTTTATGTTCATTACAGGACCTGATGTCATTAAAAAAGTTTTGGGAGAGGAAATTTCTTTTGAGGATTTAGGTGGGGCAAAGGTCCATTTTCAAAAATCGGGATGCGCCCATTTCATTTTCAAAACAGAGGAAGAATGCTTTTTGGGAGTGAAAAAACTTTTATCTTATTTACCCCAAAACAATTTGGAAAATCCACCAAGAAAGATCGGAGTTTTTTCAGAGTTTTTTGAAAAAGAAGAAAGTTTTAAGCTTTTGGAAATTTTGCCAAAGGAAGAAGAGAAAGGATATGATATGAGGGAAGTGATAAAAGAGATTTTTGATCGAGGAAGCTTTTTTGAAATTCAAGAAGGTTTTGCCCAAAATGCAATAGTTGGTTTTGCAAGATTAGCAGGACAAGTTGTTGGAATAGTTGCAAACCAGCCAAAGATTTTGGCAGGAGTTTTGGACATCGATTCTTCAGATAAAATTTCAAGGTTTGTTAGGTTTTGCGATTGTTTTAACATTCCGATAATTAATTTGGTCGACACCCCTGGATATTTACCAGGGAAAGAACAAGAATCTGGGGGAATAATCAGACATGGAGCAAAGGTTTTGTATGCTTTTGCAGAAGCAACTGTTCCAAAAATTTCAGTGATTTTAAGAAAGGCGTTTGGTGGAGCTTACATTGCTTTAGCTTCAAGGAATTTAGGTTATGATTATGTCATTGCCTGGCCAACTGCTCAAATTTCTGTGATGGGACCTGAACAGGCAGTAAAGATTCTTTACAAAAAAGAGATCACCCAGGCAAAAAATCCAGAGGAATTTGAAAAAGAAAAAATAGAGGAATTCAAGGAAATTTATCTCGATGTTTTCAACGCAGCAAAGGAAGGGCACGTTGATATGGTAATCAATCCAAAAGATACAAGAAAAGTTTTAATTAAATGTTTAGAATCAATCTTTCAAAAAAGAGGGGAGAAAGTTCCAAGGAAACACGGGAACATTCCTCTATAAAAATTGGAATCGTTGGAATGGGAAGGAGTGGTTCAATGTTTTTTCAAGAATTGAAAGATTCTTTTGAAGTTTTTGGAATTTCAAAAAAAGAAGATACTGAGCTAATAAAGGAAGGAAAAGTTTGGATAAAGAGAAATGGGAAAGAGACGGTTTTAAAGGGAAATTTTCTTTCTGATGAAGAATTCAACCATTCTTTTGATTTTCTTTTTTTCACAGTAAAAAATCCTGTAGGGCCTGCAATTTCTTTTTATTTCAAAAAAATAAAAGAAAAAAATTTAAAAATTCCTGCAATTTTCTTTTCTCAAAATGGAATTGAAGCAGGAGAGGAAGCCTTTTCTGTTTTAAAAGAAATTTTTGGAGAAAAATCAAAAGAAATTCCAGTTTTTAGGATTTCGCTTTTTAATCCAGTGGATAGGGAAGTGAAAAATGGAAGAATTTTTATCTCTTATTCTTTGCCAGTTAAAATGGCAATAGCCCAAATTTCAGGACCAAAAATCGATATTTCTCAAATTTTCAAAAGAAAAAATTTTAAAGTTTTCTTTATTGATCAAAAAAACGCAAAGAATATGGAATATTCAAAGCTCCTTTTAAACTTGATTGGGATACCCTCTGCTACCCATGGTCTCTCAATCAAAGAAGGTTTTTCAAAAAAGGAAATTTTTAAAGAGGAAATTTTAGCCTTGAGAGAATACAAAAGGGTGGTTAAACTTTCTGGAGGAAAATTTTTGAATTTTCCTGGTTATCCTGTAAAATTTCTTTCATTTTTGATTTCCCTCCCGATTTCTTTTTTGCTACCATTTAGAGAAATTTTGGCAGAGAAAATAGAAGAGGGAAGGAGGGGAAAGAAAAAAGATCTAGATGAAATAGATTATTACAACGGTGCGATTTTAAAAATGGCAAAAAAGTTAAAGGTTGAGGTTCCGATAAATTCAAGGATTTTAGAGAGAGCAAAAAAATGAAAGAAATTTTGATTTTAATTTTTTCTTATCTTTTAGGCTCAATTCCCTTTGGTTTTATCTTCACAAAAATCTTTGCGAAAAAGAATATTTTAGAAATTGGCTGGAGAAAAACTTCAGGTTCTAACGTCTTCAAAAATGTAGGAGCTTTACCAGGAGCTTTGACTGGAATTTGCGATATTCTAAAGGGAACTCTAGCAGTTTATTTGGCAAAAAAACTTGGCTTTCCTTTAGAAATTCAATCCCTTTGCGCCCTTTTTGCAGTTTTGGGTCACAACTGGTCAATATTTTTAAAATTTGCGGGAGGAAGGGGAATCGGAACTTTTATGGGTTGCCTTTTAATTTTAGATCCAAAAATTCTTCTTTATTCTCTAATTCCCTTTTTAATTTTCACTTTAATTTTGGATACTTCGATTGCTACAATTTTATTTTTACTTTGTGCAATCTTTCTTTCTTTAAAAACCAAAGCTTCACTTTTTACCATTCCAGTTTTCTTTTTCATTCTTTTGAAAAGATTGAGTCCAATAGGCGAGCTTTCGTTTAAAAACAAGAATCTAATTTTTTCAAGATTAATTTTTGACGATGAAAATTTCCACTCAATGAGAATTCAAAAAATAATCAAAAGGTTGACGAAAAAATGATTTTTGGCAAAATAAAATTATGGAATTAAAGGAGATAAAAGCTGCAATATCTCAAATTGCTGAAGAAAGGGGAATACCGTTTGAAAAAGTTATTGAAACCTTCGAGCAGGCCTTAGCCTCTGCTTATAAAAAAGAATACGGAAAAAAAGGACAAGTAATCAGATCAAAAATTGATTTGGAAACCGGAGAAATTAAATTTTGGCAGGTTAAAACAGTAGTTGATGAAAAAGATGTCAAAGAAGGAAAGATCAAATTTAACCCAGATAGACAAATTCTTTTAGAGGAAGCTAAAAAGATAAAGCCTGATATAAAAGCGGGAGAGGAATTGATAATTCCTCTTGAAGTGAAAAAAGATTATGGAAGGATTGCAGCCCAGACTGCAAAGCAGGTGATTTTGCAAAAATTAAAAGAAGTCGAAAGAGAATTAATTTTTCAAGAATACAAGGCAAAAGAAGGACAGATTGTTTCTGGAGTTGTTCAGAGAGTGGAGCCAAAAGCAGTTTACATGAACATCGGAAAAACCTTGGGAGTTTTACCAAAGGAAGAACAGGTTCAGGGAGAATTTTATAGACCGGGACAAAGGTTAAGGGTCTATGTTTTGAAAGTGGAACAAACACCAAAAGGACCCTCAGTAATTTTATCCAGGTCCCATCCAAAATTGGTTTCAAGACTTTTTGAATTGGAAGTTCCAGAAATTCAGGCAGGGCAAGTTGAAATAAAATCAATCGCTAGAGAAGCAGGTTCTAGGACAAAAATTGCTGTTATCTCAAAAGTAAAGGAGATAGATGCAATAGGGGCGATGGTAGGTCATAGAGGAACGAGAGTTGGTGCAGTGATCAACGAATTGGGGGGGGAAAAGATAGATATTGTTTTGTATTCAGAGAAGCCAGAAGAATACATTGCCAACGCTCTCTCACCTGCAAAGGTTTTAGAAGTTAGAATTTTGCCAAAAAATAAAGCCTTAGCAATAGTTCCAGACGACCAATTGTCTTTGGCAATCGGAAGAGATGGTCAGAACGTGAGGTTGGCAGCGAAATTGACAAATTGGAAAATCGATGTTAAATCAAAAAGTGAGATTGAGAAAGAAGAAAAAACTTCTTAAAATAAAAATATGGCAACTCTAATTCCAATGGTCATTGAAAAAACCCCCTATGGGGAAAGGGCCTACGATATTTATTCAAGGTTGTTAAAAGAAAGGATAGTCTTTTTGGGAGGGCCAATTACAGATCAAGTGGCAAATTCGATAATTGCTCAGCTTTTGTATTTAGCATCTAAAGATCCAGAAAAGGAAATCCAATTTTACATTAATTCACCAGGTGGAGTGGTTACTGCAGGACTTGCGATTTATGACACAATGCAATACATAAAATGTCCGATTTCAACTGTTTGCGTTGGAATGGCAGCTTCGATGGCTGCAACCCTTTTGGCTGCAGGGACAAAGGGAAAAAGGTATGCCTTGCCAAACGCTGAAATTTTGCTCCATCAGGTGATGGGGGGAGTAACTGGAGAAGCAGTAGAAATTGAAATTACTGCAAAGCAGATAATGAAAATAAAGGATAAAATAAACAGAATTTTGGCAAAGCATACCGGTCAACCTTTAGAAAAAATTGAAAAAGACACTGACAGGGATTTCTACTTAACTGCAGAAGAAGCAAAGGCTTATGGGTTGATAGATGAAGTAATCCAGCCAAAAAAATAACATGTTTGAAAACTTAATAAAAATCTATGGCAGAAATTTACTACCTAATTTTGACAATTTTTTCTCTATCTTTAGGGGCAGTTTTAGGCTACTTTGCTAGACAAACGATAGTAAAAAGGGAAGAAAAAGAAATCCAGGAGAAACTCCAAAAAGCAAAGGAGGAGGCAGATTTGATTTTGAGAGAAGCAGAGAGGAAAAGAAAGAAGAAAGAAAGAGAAATTTTAGAAAAGGAAGAAAGTTTAGCAAAAAAAGAAACATTTTTAAAAAGAAAGATCTCTGAAGTTGAAAGAAAAGAAAGCGAGTTAAGAGAGGAGATGGAAAAAATAAAAAAAGAAAAAGAAGAAGTTGAGAATTTGAAAAATCAAGTTAGAGAAAAGTTGGAAAAAATCTCTGGGATAAAAAAGGAGGAGGCAAAGAAAGAAATTTTAAAGGAAATAGAAGAGGAAATTAAAAAAGATGCAATGGAGAGAATTAAAAAACTAGAAAAAGAAGGAGAAGAAAAGTTTCAAAAAAGAGCGAAAGAAATCTTAGCTAGCGTTATTCAAAGACTGACCCTTCCAGTCGTTCAGGAAACAACAACTTCCACCGTAATCTTGCCCAATGAGGAAATAAAAGGGAAAATCATTGGAAAAGAGGGAAGAAATATAAAAACTTTGGAAAACTTGACAGGAGTTGAAATAATAATCGACGAAACTCCAGAGACAGTAACCATTTCATGTTTTGATCCAATAAGGAGGCAAATTGCAAAATTGGCTTTGGAAAAATTGATAAAAGATGGAAGGATACAACCTGCAAAGATTGAAGAGAAAGTTGAAGAAGCAAAAAGAGAAATTCAAGAGCAAATAAAAGAGGCAGGAGAAATGGCAGCAATGGAATTGGGTTTAGTTGGAATAGACCCCAGACTTTTGCAGATTTTGGGAAGGTTGAAATTTAGAGTCTCTTACGGCCAAAATGTTCTATTACATTCAATAGAAGTTGCCCTCTTAGCCTCAGCCCTGGCAGAGGAAATTGGAGCCAATCCTTTAGTTTGTAAAAAGGCAGGGTTATTCCACGATATTGGAAAAGCAATGGATCTGCAGGTTGAAGGTTCCCATACCAATATTGGAATTAAAATTTTGGAAAAATTCGGAGTTGAAAAAGAAGTGATCGATGCAATGAAATCTCATCATGAAGAATATCCTTACGAATCAATAGAAGCAGTTTTAGTCCAAGTTGCAGATCAAATTTCAGGAGCAAGACCAGGGGCAAGAAAGGATACTTTAGAAAATTATTTAAAGAGGATTTCTGAATTAGAAAAAATCGCCCTCTCTTTTGAAGGAGTTGAAAAAGCCTGGGCTTTGCAAGCAGGAAGGGAAATCAGAGTTTTTGTAAGGCCAGAAGAGATTGATGATTTTGGAGCAAGAAAATTAGCAAGAGAGATTGCAAAGAGAATAGAAGAAGAGCTGCAATATCCAGGAGAAATTAAGGTCACATTGATTCGGGAAATGAAGGTAATTGAATACGCGAGATAATCTTTAATATTCGGTTTTTTCAGACCTTCTTTTTTTGAGGGATAAAAGAATAAAAATGAGTATAAGAACTAAAATAAGGCCCAAAATCCCCTGTCGGAAATAAAAGTATTCTCTTCTTTCTACTTTACCCCCTTTTCCAAGAAAAAACTTTCCATTCTCAAGAGTTTTTGACGTTACATTCAAGGTTAGATCTGGCGTGGGAACCGCGCTTATTATTAACCCGTTTTTAATGTCTGCCCTGATTTTTTCTTTCGATCCCAAAAGACAAAAAACCAAATTTTTACTTCCCGGAATTACATAATGGCATTTTTTATTCTCTATACTGAAATTTCCTGAGATCGTCATCAGGGTTAAATTTTTTTCAATTAATTTTTTTATAGTTTCTTTATCAATATTATTCAAAGATTTCCTAATAGCTTCTTCCATTTCAGGATCCTTCAAATCATTCAGCGAATCGACAACGATTAACCTATACCCGAAAGAATCTTCATCTTTAGAAACTAAAACCCCGTTTTTATTTATAACAAAAGAAGCCTTTTCCAGGTTGAGAGGTTTTAAATAAGGATAACTGTTGTCATATACTAGTCCAATGAAATAATTTTCAACATTAACATACCCTACCCCCAAAACAGCATGATTCATTCCATCAGGTTGAAGGTTGACAAGATAAACAGCAATTGGTTTACCTCCCTCTATTTCTTTTTTAAAGTTATTTACGTTTTCTCGATTAATTTCTTTTATCTTTTCTTCACCCCAAATCAAAGCTGCTAATTTTGCTGGTAATACTTTTTCTATTGCCCTAAAAGAGCAGATACTAAGCTGCTCTCTTCTAATTACATCTTCTAACTGCTCATTCAATTCTATTTTTTCTTTCCTCCCTCTAGCAGAAGAAGAAATTTTCGTTTGAATGATGTCCGATTTTTGGAGATAAAAAGACTCTTTATTTGAGTTATAGAATTTTTCAAAGAGAAGATCGTTGACAATAGTTATTCCGCAACAATACCCTTTAGATGATGCATCCTCCCAATTTGGAAAACTAAAGGCATCTTTTTTAAGGGAATAATTTAATAGTATTTTTTGCCAAACTTGCACGGGAATCAAAAAGCGCTCCTCTGTTTTGAATAAATCTTCCCTGGAAGAATAGTAAATTCGACGGTAGAGATTAAAATTTGGAAATATGTTTTCGGCTGTTGCGCTTTCTATCCCGTTGGTTTTAAAGGTTGCTGTTGACCAAAAATTTTCCCCTAGATCTATTATTAGTTCTATTTCTCCTTCTTTAGGCACATCCTTCTCTTTGATTTCAATACTAGCACTTCCATTTTGAGTTGAGGTTTCTATTAAGTAACTTTCTTCATTCACGTATTTTAAAATAACTTTTATTCCATCTATTCCCTCTTCCCCCTCATCAAACTCGCCATTGAAGTTCTTATCCAAAAACACAAAAATCTTCTTTTTTACCTTCTTTTCTTCCTCACTTTCTCCTTTCTTGCCTCCTCTACCGCTAAAGTATTCAAAGATATTGAACAAAAGCGTTTCATTATCCATGATTCCATTATTAGGTCCGAATATAACCTCCCCCTCTCGATCCCTCAATAAAACAAGAGCGGATTCATTCTCATATCTGGCCAAAACAGTTATTCCTTCAGGGTGTTTCGAGGGAATGCCATCGAAACAAAGACCTATACCCGGAACTTCAGACCACCTATTACACCAAGAAACGCTTTTTACATTTTTGGTTATCGGGTGCTCTATTGTTTCTGCTTCCCCCAAGTGATCTCCCGAAAATTCCACCCCCCACATACTTGCCAAATGGTTAGTGGGATTGTCAGAAGAATAAAAATTTTCAGTATCGGAGATGACCACTAATTTTCCCCCATCCTCAACATATCTTTTTACATCCTCATTCCACTCTTTCTCTCCTACCTTAGCATGGCTAAGTATTAAAATATCAAATTGAGAAATAAAAGAATAAGAAAGCTCTTTTATTTCAAAGCCCGAGGGTATATTGCAACCAGGCGCAAAAATTTCATAACCAGAATCAGCGAAATCATTCACAAAACTACAAAAGTTACATTGTCCACCACCATCTAATACTAAAATCTTAGCCTTATATAAGCCCTCTTCGTTCGTTTTTTCTGGAGCTTGGCTCAGTCCCAAAAGAGGTAGAAAAAAAACAAGAATCAAAATACTAATTTTTAATAAAGGTTGCATATTTTTATTATACAAAAATTATATGCAAAATTAAAGTTAAAAAAGCAATTCAAGACGAAAAAGAATTAAGAGAAATTTTATTTTAATAAAAAAGTGTAAAAGATTTAAGGAAAGGAAATAAAATCTTTGAGAATTTTGTTTTCATAAGGGAAGAAGACGAGAGCAATCAATTGCTTTTAAAATGATTGTATGCTACGGAAGGAAAAACTTTTGATATATTTCCCCTATGGGAAGTTCGCCGAAGCAAACGGAGTGAACGTCCCGCCATAACATGTTATAGCGGGGGAAGGCAAGTTCTAGAGGTGAGGGTGTGAGCGGGAGAGGGGATGAGAAAATCTAAATTTGCTCTTTTAAAGGAAGAGGGGGTGACAGCGAGGACAATGTCCTTTAGGAAATGTTCGAGCGCCATGGAGGGGGAGAAACTCTAGTTTCTCCCCCTATGGAAAGCCGGCCGAAGTGAGCTCATGTAAAATTTTACGATGAGCGAACGCTGGCACTTTTTAGTGCCAGGGAGGCTGGCTTTAGGGGTGAGGGTGTCAAGCGGGAGAGGGGAATCGAACCCCCGTACACGGCTTGGAAGGCCGTTGCACTGCCACTGTGCTACTCCCGCATCGGGGTGCTGGGAATTGAACCCAGGCCACATCCTCCCAAGGGATGCGTACTACCGTTATACTACACCCCGTTGTTAAAATTCCAATTTTCAAAATCCAATTTCCAATCTATTTTATTTACCATTTTCTTTTTCCTTAGTCAATTGTATAATTGAATAATGAGGATTTTAGAGCAATTGAACATTCCAAAACAATGCAAAAAATACGGACTTTCTCTTTGGCAATGCCCCTCCTTTTTATTTTTGATAATGGGAACAATTATTGCCCTGGTTTCAGTTTTATCTTATCTCATTGGAACGAGATACATTGCAGAGCCGAGGGTCGTTGCTTTAATAGTCTTGATAATTTCTGCGATTTTATTAATTCTCGCAACCATCATCACAAATTCTTTTGAAAGATTGGCTGAGGCAAGCAGAATGAAATCAGAATTTATCAGCATCGTCTCCCATCAATTAAGATCTCCCCTTTCAAATTTCGCCTGGGCAATTGAGCTTTTAATGTCAGGAAGGCTAGGAAAAATTGAGGAGCAACAAGTGGAGTATTTTAAAATTTTAAAGGAAAATTCAGATAGAATGAAGGATTTGGTTAAGGATTTGCTAATTGTTTCAAGGATTGAAAGCGCAAGGCTTTCTTTAAAAAAAGAGGAGTTTTCTTTGGAGGAATTGACAAGAGAAATAATCAAAGAATTCGAGCCTTTTGCCAGAGCCTCAAACTGTGAAATCGAATTTTTTGCTGAGCAGAATTTACCTAAAATTTTTGGAGATAGATACCAAATAAGGCAGGTGATTGAAAATTTGTTAGACAATGCTATTCGCTATACTAAAGGCAAAGGAAAAGTGAAAATAAGGATAAAGAAAGAGAAAAATTTTGTTCATTTTGAAATCGAAGATAACGGAGTTGGAATTCCAAAAGAAGACCAAAAATTCATTTTTCAAAAATTTTTCAGAGCATCAAACGTTTTAAGGTATAAAACTCAAGGAACTGGCCTGGG
>Ga0080004_1108077_pt1 | contig 26525 bp, 24 predicted proteins | sample WasSprMetagenome_FD_69207 | JGI IMG/M metagenome (GOLD analysis project Ga0080004, IMG submission 69207) | Sulfidic aquatic microbial communities from Washburn Spring, Yellowstone National Park, USA - WS (SPADES assembly) (version 2) | ecosystem: Environmental > Aquatic > Thermal springs > Hot... | reverse complement strand
ATGTTCTTTATTGAAATTAAATTTTTTCTTATTAAAAGTTTTCAAAATGTTAAAGCTTAAATATCTTAACAATAAAGCTTTTTAGATAAATTTAGCAACTTATTCTTATGGAAAAATTTAAAGTTACACCATGGGAAGTTACAGGCGTTGTAAACTATGAAAAGCTTGTAAAAGAGTTTGGTTTAAATCTTTTGACTGACGAATTGCTTAAAAGAATTGAAAAACAAACAAAAGAATTGCACCTTTTTTTAAGAAGAAAAATTTTCTTTGCTCATCGCGACTTAGATTGGCTTTTAAACGAATATGAAAAAGGAAATAAATTTTATCTTTATACAGGAAGAGGACCTTCTGGTTATACTCACCTTGGCCATTTAATCCCATGGATTTTTACTAAATGGTTGCAGGATAAATTTGATGCAAAGCTCTATTTCCAAATTACAGATGATGAAAAATTTCTCTTTAAAGAAAAATTGAGTTTAGAGGAAGTAAGAGCTTTTGCTTACGATAACATTCTTGATTTAATTGCTTTAGGCTTTGACCAAAAAAAGACATTTGTTTTTCTTAACACAGAATATTCAAAAACTCTATATCCTCAAGCAATAAAAGTTGCGAAGCATATAACTTTTTCAACAGCAAGAGCTGTTTTTGGTTTCAAAAATGAATCAAACATTGGACAAATTTTTTTCACAAGCATGCAAGCTGTTCCAGCATTTTTAGAATCAATTAAAGAAAAGAAAAATGTTCCGTGCTTAATTCCTTTGGCTGTTGATCAGGATCCTCATTTTAGAGTAGCAAGAGATGTTTTACCAAAACTCGGATTTTATAAACCTGCTGTTATCCATAGCAAATTTTTACCTGGTTTAGAAAAAGGAGGAAAAATGTCAACAAGTGAACCTGAAACTTGCATTTTTACAACAGATTCACAAGAAGAAGCTGAGAAAAAAATAATGAATGCATTTACTGGCGGAGGAGCAACAATTAAAGAACAAAAAGAGAAAGGAGGAAAACCAGAAATTTGCTCAGTTTATCAGTATTATTATTTCCTCTTCGAAAGCGATGATAAAAAATTAAAAGAAATTTTTGAAAATTGTAAAGCTGGAAAAAGAATTTGTGGAGAATGCAAAGCTGAGCTAGCAAAAAGAGTTAAGGAGTTTTTAATTGAGCATCAGAAAAAAAGAGAAAAAGCAAAAAACTTAGTTGAAAAATTTATTTTAAGAGATTAAAATGAAAAAGCTTCCTTTTGTGAGCATAATAGTACCAACATATCAAGAAGAAAAATATATTGAAAAGTGCTTACTGTCACTAAGAAATCAAGACTATAAGGGAAAATATGAGATTATAGTTGCAGATAGTATGAGTAAAGATAAAACGGTAAAGATTGCTAAAAAGTATGCTGATAAAGTAATCCTTGTAAAGAAAAAAGGGCCAAGCGCTGGAAGAAATGCTGGAGCAAAGGAAGCAAAAGGTGAAATACTTTTTTTTGTTGATGCCGATACAATGCTATTACCCAATGTTATAACAGAAGTTGTTAAATGCTTAAGAAAGAGAGGAGTAGTTGGGGTTTCTATTCCTTTAATTACAGACGATTTGAAGAAAAATATTTACTATTTCACATCTTTAGGTCTTTACTATTTGCTTACAAAAGTTAATTTACAACCAGTTTATGCTGTTTGTTTTGCTTGTAAAAAAGAAAGTTTTATAAAAGCTGGTGGGTTTGATGAGAAGCTTTATGTTGCAGAAGATGTAGAGTTTGGTCAAAGACTAAAGAAAATTGGTAAAATACTTTATTCAACAAACACTTTTGCAATTACATCAGCAAGAAGGCTTAAAAAATGGAATGTATTTAAAATAATAAGAGCTTGGCCACTTGGCTATCTTTATTTCAAACTTTTAAAAAGACAACCAAAATATCCAGCAATTAGATAAAATTTTTAAGTATGCAAAATTAAATAAAACAAGAGGGATGTGATGCCACTCCAATTTTAAAACCTAATTCTAAATTTTTTTCAGGAAAAGAATCTAATTAAGGATTATTATGAAATATAGACTTACAAAGGAAGGAAAAGAATATCTTGAGAATGGGTTGCCTGAAAAAAATTTAGTTGAATTAGTGAATTCTCAACCGCAAAAAGCTATAAGGCTTGAAAAGGCTGTTGTAAAGATAAAAAATTTTCCTATCGCTTTAAAATGGGCAATGGAAAATTGTTGGGTTGATAAGCGTGATAATGAAATTTTCCTTTTGACCTATCCTGAAAGATATCCTGTTCAAGAGGCTTTAGAAAAAATTTCAAAAGGGGAGGAAGTAGAAGAAGATTTAATAAAAATTTTGCTTCAACGAAAGCTAATAGAAAAAGTTAAAACTGAAGAAGAAGAAATGAAAAAGCTTATTGGAAAAGAAGTTGCAGAGCTTACGCCTGCCCTCTTAAAGACAAAAATTTGGAAAGAAGTGAAGTTTAAACCTTATAATGTTGAAGTTACAGGAAAGAAAATTTATCCTGGAAAAATGCATCCTTACTTTAGATTTATTCTTGAAATAAGGCAAAGGCTTGTTGAGCTTGGTTTTAAAGAGATGGAAGGCCCCTTAATAGAAACTGAGTTCTGGAATTTTGATGCTTTATTCCAGCCGCAAGATCATCCTGCTCGAGATTGGTTTAGCACTTTTAGGCTAAGCTATCCAAAATATGGAAGATTACCAAAAAGAGAAATAGTTGAAAGAGTTAAAGCAACTCATGAAAATGGTTGGAAAACTGGTTCAAAAGGTTGGAGATATAAATGGAGTTATGAAAAAGCTTCTCGTTTAATGCCAAGAGCCCATGATACATGCTTATCAGCAAGAACTTTAGCAAACTTGCCAGAAATACCAGGAAAATATTTTGCAATAGCAAAATGCTTTAGGCCAGATGTAATTGACGCAAACCACTTTATTGAATTTAATCAAGTTGAAGGAATTATTTTGGACGAATCTTTAAATTTCAAAAACTTGCTTGGCATGCTTGAAATGTTTGCAAAAGAATTTGCAAATGCGAAAAAAGTTAGATTTGTTCCTGCATACTTTCCATTTACTGAACCATCTTGCGAACTTCTTGCAGAACATCCTAAGCTTGGCTGGGTTGAAATGGGAGGTGCAGGAATTTTTAGGGAAGAGGTAACTTTGCCATTGGGAGTAAAAGTTCCTGTTATAGCATGGGGTCTAGGAATTGATAGATTTGCTATGTTTAAGCTTGGAATAAATGATATCCGCTATCTTTTTACGCGTGACCTTGAATGGTTAAGAAATAAGGAGGTTATTTAATGCCAACGATTGAAATATCTTATAAAGATCTTTGCAGGTTAATTGGAAAAAATATTAAGCTTGAGGATTTGAGAAATTTAATGGACTTTGTAAAAGGAGAAATAGAAAGTATAGAAAATGATTTGTTAAGGATCGAAATAAAAGACACTAACAGGCCAGACTTATGGTCAACAGAGGGAATAGCACGAGAAATTAGAGCAAAATTGGGAGTAGAAAAAGGTTTACCAAAATATGAAGCGGAAAAAACGAATGTTAAAGTGATAGTAAGTGAGAAAGTAAAAAGAGTTAGACCTTATACAGTTTGTGCAGTTGTAAAAAAATTAAAATTGGATGAGCTTGCACTTTCACAGATAATTCAGCTACAGGAAAAGATTGCAAATAATTTTGGTAAAGGAAGGAAAGAGATTGCAATTGGTGTTTATGACTTAAAAAGGATTAAGCCACCTATAAGATATACAACAGTTAAGCCTGATGGAATAAAATTCGTTCCTCTAGATTTTGAAGAAGAGCTTACTCCTAAAGAAATTTTAGAAAAGCATCCAAAAGGAAAAGAGTTTGGCTATTTGTTGAAAGGATTCAACGAATATCCAATTTTCCTTGATTCAAAAAATGAAGTACTTTCTTTACCTCCAATAATTAATTCAAACTATTCAGGAAAAATTACAGAAAAAACGAAAGATGTTTTTATTGAGTGTTCAGGGTTTGACTTCAAATTTTTAATCCCTGCTTTAAACGTAATGGTTTGTGCTTTAGCTGATAGAGGAGGAAAAATTGGAATTGTTGAAATTGAATATCCAGATAAAACAATTTATACTCCAGATCTTAAACCAAAATCAGCTTTTGTTGATATCGATTATGTAAATAAAATTTCTGGCTTGAACCTTACTCCAAAACAAATTTGTAAGCTACTTGAAAAAACAAGATATGAAGCAAGCTTAAAGAAAAATAGAATAAAGGTCTTCTATCCAGCTTATAGGCAAGATATAATGCATCAGCGCGATATTGTAGAGGATATAATCATTTCTTACGGATATGAAAAAATTGAGCCTCAGTACCCAAAAATTTTTGTTATAGGGAAGCAAAGTGAAATGGAAGTTTTTTGCAAAAAAGTTATTGAAATAATGATTGGGTTAGGTTTTCAGCAAATCCTTTCACCAATTTTGACAAATAAGGAAAATTTATTCAAAAAAATGAATTTGGATGAAGAAATGGTAATTGAGATAGAAAATCCGGTTTCAGCAAATTGGAATGTTATGAGAAACTGGCTTCTTCCTTCATTAATCGAATTCTTATCGAATAATTTACATGTCGAATATCCACAAAAAATTTTTGAAGTTGGTGATGTTGTTTTAATAAATGAAGAAATGGAGACGATGACAGAAGATGAAAAAAGGCTTGCGTGCTGTATAGCAAACTCAAGAGTAAGTTATGAAGAAATTTCCTCTTTGCTTGATGCTGTTCTAAAAAATTTGGGATTTGATTATAAGCTGAAAAAATCTGAACATAAAAGTTTTATTGAAGGAAGGGTTGCAGAAGTTTTTGTTGAAAAAGAGAAAATTGGTTATGTTGGTGAAATTTCTCCTCAAGTTTTGGAGAATTGGAAAATTGAAATGCCCGTAGCTGCTTTTGAAATAAGCTTAAAGAAATTATTTAAAAAAACTTAAAATTTTTCCTAATAAGCTTTTTCTTTTGTACTCAAACTTTTGCCCAACCAAAAAATGAGCAAGTTTTTTAATTTCTAAAGATGCAGGTGAAGAAGAGCTATAATCTAGCAAAGGTCTTTTCAAAGCAATGCTTTCTGCAACTTTTTTATCCTCAGGAATTTGAGCAATTATAGGTAATCCTATTATTGATTCTATTTCACTTGGTTTTAATTCGTAGCGAGCATTCTTTATGCGATTAACAACTACCCCCAAACTCTTTTTTCCCATCCCTTCAGCAACTTTTAAAACTCTCAAAGCATCTACAACACTTGGTAAATCAGGATTTGTTAAAAGAATTATTTCGTCACAAGCTTCAATAGCACTTATAGTTTCCTTTCCTAAACCAGCAGCACAGTCCATTAATACAAAATCAGCTTTTCCAAGCAAACTTAAAGTTATCTCAGAAAGTTTTTCTGGATTTGCATTTTTTATATCTTCCAAGCTTAAGCTACCAGGAACAACATAAAAACCAAAAGGATGCCAATATGCGATGTCTTCAACTTCTGCCTCCCCTCTTAAAGCATTATGAAGAGTTCTTGGAGCAAGATGAAAACCAAAATGTAAACCTAAATTTGGAGTAGAAGGATTTGCATCAAGAGCAACAACTTTTTGTCCTAGCTCAGCTAAAGCATAAGCTAAATTTGCAACTAAGGTAGTTTTACCTACTCCTCCTTTTCCAGAAACTATCAAAATCCTTCTCGTCATTTCAATTCTTATTTGATTTTGTATAAATAAATTTTATGCAAAAATTTAAATCAAAACAAAAATATATTAAGGGGAAGATGAACTTAGAGAAACTAAGTGCAGGACCAGAAGATAAAGTTCCTGAGCTAATTTATGTTATAATTGAAGTCCCAAAAGGGTCGCAAAATAAGTATGAAATAGATAAAGAAAGTGGTTATCTCTTTTTAGATAGAGTTTTATTTACAAGTATGCATTATCCATTTGACTATGGTTTTATACCAAAAACTTTGTGTGAAGATGGAGATCCTTTAGATGCCTTAGTAATAACATCTTTTCCAAATTTCCCTTGCTCAGTGATTAAAGCTAAACCCATAGGATTGCTTATAATGGAAGATGAAAAAGGGGAAGATGAAAAAATTTTAGCTGTGCCAGATGAAAAAATTGATCCTAGATTTAAAGAAATTAAAGATATCAAAGATATTCCAGAACATTTTCTTGAAGAAATTAAGCATTTTTTCGAGCACTATAAAGAGCTTGAGCCAGGAAAATGGGTGAAAGTTAAAGAGTGGAAAGGCGCAAAAGAAGCAAAAGAGTACATAAAAAAAGCAATAGAAAATTTCAATAAAAAAGTTCATTCTTAATTTCTACAGAATTTGCAATTTTTAATTTTCTATATGCTCCCGGCGGGATTTGAACCCGCGACCTTCGCCTCTTTCTGATGAGAGGTAGTTCATCACTAATCAGACCGTATGCTACCTCTTCATCTTAGGAGGGCGCTGCTCTATCCAAGCTGAGCTACGGGAGCTTGAATAATTTATTGTTCTAAGGTAAATTAAATAAATATGCTCTCTTTAGAAAAAATTGCAAAGAAAATAATTAGAGTTAATTTAGGGGTAAAAGAAAAAGATGTTATGCTAATTTCTTGTGGTCCAAAATCATTAAAGTTTGCTGAAGCTCTGGCATTTGAAGCTGCAAAAATTGGAGCGCAGCCAACTATTCATTATGGAAGTGATGAGCTAGCATTCAAAATATACAAAGTTATTAAACCAAAGTTTTTAAGAAATTGGCCAAAGCTTGCTGATGCTCTTTCAAAATTAGTTGATGTTAAAATTGTAATTGATGAAACAAATCCATTTATTGCAAGACAATTGCCTCAGAAAAAAATTGAGATAAGAAGAAAAACAGTTAAACCAATAAAAGAAAGAGAAGAGAGAAGACAAATGAGAAAAGAAATGAAAGCTGCACTAATAGGATTTCCTACTGAAGAGACTGCAAAAGCAATGAAAATTCCTTTCAAAAAATTGAACAAAATTTTTTGGGATGCTATGAGCATTAACTATCAAAAGCTTTATGATTATAACAAAAAAATAATTAGGAAGCTTAAAGGTGCAGATAAAATCAATGTCATTGGAAAAGAAACCGACTTAACTTTTTCTGTTAAAGGGAGAGAATTTATTAATTCTTGTGGAATTATTGCAAAGGAAAAAATTGCTTATATAAATTTACCTGAAGGTGAAATTTTCTGCGCTCCCGTTGAAAATTCTGTTAATGGCGAAATTTACTTTGATTTGCCTTGCATGTGGCATTATGGAAAACAAGTGGAAGGAGTTTGGTTTAAATTCAAAAATGGAAAACTTGTTGATTATCAAATTGAAAAAGGAGAAAAAAATTTTGAAGATGTTTTTAAGCATGCTTCTGGTGATAAAGATAAAATAGGTGAATTTGCAATCGGAACAAATCCAAAAGCAAAACCAACAGGAGGAATGATAATAGTTGATGAGAAAGTAAGAGGAACGATTCATCTTGCGTTGGGCCATAACAAACATTTTGGAGGGAAGAATGATTCAACTCTTCATTGGGATTTCTTCAAGGACATGAGAAAAGGAGAAATTTATGTTGATGGAAAACTTTTGATGAAAAATGGTAAAATTGTTTAATATAAAGTTGAGTAAATGGGAATTATTAAGACTAAAAAGGAAATAGAACTTCTGAAAAAATCCGCAAAAATTACAAATTCTTGTTTGTCTTTGATTAAGAAACTTTTGAAAAAGGAAAGAATTACAGAAAAAGAAATTGCTTTAGCAATAAGAAGAAAAATTTATTCTCAAGGAGCAAAACTTGCTTTTAGAACAATTGTTGCTTGTGGTAAAAGAGCAGCAAAAATTCATCCAAAACCAGCAGCGACAAATAAAATAATTTCTGGTTTAGGCTATATTGATTTTGGAGCCTCCTATAAAGGTTATAAAACAGATATAACAGTTCCTTTTATAAAAGGAAAAATAAGTAAAAAGGAAAAGAAAATTGTGCAAACTGTTTTGGAAGCTTATAAATTAGCAATAAATTCTATAAAGATTGGTTCTCCTTGCTGGAAATTACATGAAAAGGTTGATAAGTTCTTAAGAAAAAGAGGGTTTAGGATGATGCATTCTCTTGGTCATGGTCTTGGTTTAAGAATTCATGAATTGCCCACAATAGGAAAGCCAAAGAAAGTTAGTAGAAAGAAAAAGAAAAAATGGGAAAAATTAAAAAAAATAAGATTTCAGGAAGGAATGGTTTTCACAATAGAACCTGCTGTTTATGTTAGAGGTTTAGGCGGATGTAGAATTGAAAATGATATTTTAATGAAAAAGAAGCCTCATCTACTTACAAAAGCAAGCTTAATTGTAATAAATGCTAAACGATTTAAAAAACAAAATTAATAATTTAAAAAAATGAAGAGGTGGTGTAAAATTAGGGTTCCAAATCATTTGGGAGTAATTCTTGACGGAAAGACTCTTTGAGTCCCGTATACAGAAGATGGGCAAGGAAGCATGGTTTGCCCGTTTGGTATGGTCATAGAGCTGGCTCTCGCAAAGTGGAAAAATTACTTGAATGGTGTCTTGAACTTGGAATAAAACAAGTTTCTCTTTACACTTTATCAACAGAAAATCTTAAAAATAGGCCAAAGCGAGAATTGAATGAAATTTTTAAAATTATTTATGAGTACGTTAATAAACTTTTAAATGAAAAATTTTCTTTACTTGAAAAATATGATGTAAGGGTAAGATTCATAGGTGATTTAAATAAACTGCCAAAATCTCTTGTGCGAATAATGGGTAGATTAATGGAAAAGACAGCAAAACACCAAAAACGTTTCTTAAATTTTTTGGTTGCTTATGGTGGAAAATCCGAACTTGCTTACGCTTTAAAAAAGCTGGCTGAAAAAATGATTAAACTCGGAAAAATTGAGATAAGAGAAAAAGATATAGAAAATAGTCTTTGGATAAGTGAGCCTGTTGACTTAATAATTAGAACCGGCGGTTATTCAAGACTTTCAAATTTCCTAATTTGGCAAGCATCTTATGCTGAAATATTTGTAACGAAAAAACTCTGGCCCGATTTTGAGAAAAGGGATTTAATAAGAGCAATAAAGTGGTTTAATTCTATAGAGAGAAAATTTGGTAAATAAGATGTATGATGTAATTGTAGTAGGGGGCTCTATTTCTGGTTTAAGAACTGCTGAACTAATTTCTTCTCACGGTTACAAAACTCTAGTTTTAGAGGAGCATGAAAAAATTGGAAAGCCGTTAAAATGTGCTGGCTTAGTTAGTTGGAGAATTTTTGAACTAATTCCAGACTTGCCAAAAGAAATGATAGTTAATACAGTTTCTGAAGCAAAATTTTTCTCGCCATCTGGAAATTTTTTTGTATTAAAATCAAAAAAACCAGTTTATGTTATTGATAGAGAAAAGTTTGACGAATATCTTGCTAAAAGAGCTCGAGAAAATAATTGCAAAATAAGATTATCAACAGTGCTCAAAAATTTGAGTTATGAGAAAAATTGTATAAAGGTTTTTACGAATAAAGGAAATTTTGAAGCAAAGCTTTTAGTTGGTGCTGATGGTGCAAATTCTTTGGTAGCTAAAAAATTAAGATTAGAACAACCGAAAAATTTGTTAATTGGAATTCAAGCATCTGTAAAAGGAAATTTTGAAAAAGATTGTGTTGAGCTTTGGTTTGGTCAAAAGGTTGCTCCAAATTTTTTTGCTTGGGTTATTCCAGAAAATGAAAATAAAGCAAGAATAGGTTTAGCAACAAATAAAAATCCAAGATTTTACTTTGAAAAATTTTTAGAGAAAAGAGTTGGTTCAAAGGTTAAACCAAACGTTTATGGTTTAATAAGATTCGGATTAATGAAAGAGAGTGTCGCTGAAAGAGTAGTTTTAGTTGGAGATGCTGCATGTATGGTAAAACCTTTTAGCGGAGGCGGAATCATTTACGGATTAATTGGCTCAGAAGTTTGTGCAAAGGCTTATATAAAGGCTTTAGAAGAAGGGAAGTTCGAACGTAATTTCTTAAAAAAAGCTTATGAAAATGAATGGAAAGCAAAATTAAGCAAAGCTATTCTGAAAGGAATGCTGCTTAGAAAAATTTTTTCTAAACTTTATGATCAGCAATTAGATTTTTTATTTAGTTGTTTAAGATACGGAGAAAAATTACTAGAAAATTTTGATACGGATTTATTGTAGTTTAAAAAATAATGAAATTAAAACATAGAAGAATTATACTAACACTCTAATTTTCTTTTTTCCAATTATTGCTCTTAGCAATTCTTTTCCTAAATCAGAATCTTTGCTAACCTTAATCTTTCCCTTTTTCCCTATTGTTGCTGAGAAAAGGAAGTTTTCATCTAAGTAAACACAAGCTGTTCTTCCTACAAATTTTTTATCAAAAGAAAATTCAATGCTATTTCCTTTTTCCTCTAATCCAAAACTTACTTCTTTCCCTAAAGCTGGAATCCTTGGCTCAACTTCCAAATGAATTCCAAGTTTTTTCTCAAGAGAAGAGATCATACTTCCATTTTTCCCTATTAGGCGTGGAATAAATTCATTAGCAACTTTTACTATAGCCTTTTCATCAGAAATAATTTCAACTTCAGCTTTTGGGTCAAACCTCTTTATTTCCTCAAGAATTTTTTGAGTAGCAAGCTCCTTTATTCTAGATTCTTTCTTCTCCTTCACAGGAATTATAACATTCTCCTCTCCGTACGTATAAATCTCATATTCAAGCTTATCATTTTCAAAGTCCCGAACTTCAACTACTGGTCTTGCTAAATCTGCTTCTGTCATTCCGGTTGGAACTTTTACAACCATATTAAGCTTATAAACCTTTTTAACTTCTCCTTCTTTAATGAAAATTATTGTATCAATAATGTGAGGAATCATCCCTAATTCTATTCTGGTTATAAAACGTTGAATTGCATCTATTGGATCGGTAGCATGAACTGTGCCAATCATTCCAATTCCAGCTAAACGTAAATCTGCAAATATTTCAAAATCTTTTGTCTTCTTCACTTCATCAAAAATAACATAATCTGGCCTTACTAAAAGAAGAATTTCTGCACTTTTCTCAAAATCTCCTTCTAATGGGCGATATTGCGTTATTTCTTTACTAACTTGCATATCGCGAGGTGACTCTAAAGTTTTAACCACAGCTTTTTTCTCTCTTAAATAAAACTCTGCTAGCGAACTTGCAAAACATGTTTTTCCTGCACCTGGAGGACCAGCTATTAAAATACCTTCAGCTCTTTCCTTTAATCTTTTTATTAGCTTTTCTGAAAGTTTATAATCTTCAAGTCTAAGCTTAACTATTGGCCTAACTATTGTAACTTCTAAGCTATCTGAAAAAGGTGGTCTAGCTATAGCAATTCTATAGCTCCCAAGTTGAAGAACTAAAGCTCCTTTTCTCGAAATTTCAACCATACCTTCTTCGCTTATTCTCGTTGCTTCAGAAATTTCCCTAATTATTTCCTCAATTTCCTCTTTTGAGCAAGGCTCTTCCCTCAATTTCACAAGTTCAAATTTTCCAGGTTTTCCCCTTTTAGCAAATGGTGGAACATTTTCCTTCAAATGAACACTAAGAGTATCAGAAGTAAAAAAACTTTCAAATTTCAATCCACTAGTCTTTATTTCAGGTGCAAAATACTCAACTTTTACTCCTTCAGCCTGAGCAACTAAAGCTTGAACATAATCTGAAGTATATAAAACGCCATTTTCAGTTTTTGCTACATCACGAATAATAGCATCAATCCTTCCGCTTCTTGCAAGTTTAATATCCTCAAAGCTTGGTCTTTCACCAGTAAACCTTATTTTAAAATTCTTCCTCTCACAAATTTCTCTTATTTTCCTTATTTCATCCAAACCAATGAAACCTGGCTCTCTTCCTTTTGAGGCTTGTGCCTGAAGCTCATCCAATACAGCAATTGGTACAATAATCTCTACATCCTTCAACTTCCCTTCCTCAAGAAATTGCGAGATCTTTCTATCAATTATTATGCTAGAGTCCAACACAACTTTTAAGACCATACTATCATCTTATGTTTTCGATTTTAAATTTTTAAAACCAATATTGACTAAAAATTAAAAAAACTTATAATCTCAAAAAAAGATTTTCTTTTAATTATTTAATGGAATATAAAAATTTTTAAAAGTTGTCAATTTTTTTAAAATTGAGGAAAATGGACTACTGTCCGGAATGCGGAAGTAAGAAAATAGAAAGAGAATCTAATGAATTTGTTTGTAAGAGTTGTGGTTTAGTTATTTCAGAAGAATATTAAACCTTTCAATGAAAAATTTGTAGAACTTTCTACCCTTTAAGCAATTTAAAAATTTCCTCAAGCATTAATCTTTTCTCAATTTTTTTCTCCATATCCCTTATTTTAAATTTTTTCTCTCTTAATTCTTTCTCACCAACAATTAAAACAAAAGGAATGCCAACTGAATCACAATATTCAAGCTGTTTTGTTAAGTTTCTGTTCATCAAATCCGTTTGACATGCTATTCCCCTTTCTCTCAACTTTTGAGAAATCTTAATTGCTTCTTCTTTCACCTTTTCATTAACATTTGCAACAAAAACTTTCACCTTTGTTTTTGGTAGTTTAAACATTTTCTCTTCTTCCATTATTTGAACAATTCTCTCTATACCGAGAGAAATTCCAGTTGCAGGAGTTTGTTTCCCTCCAAAAATTTCTATTAACTTATCGTATCTTCCTCCTCCTGCAATACTCCCTATTTTCTCTGCAGTTTTAACAACTATTTCAAAAATCGGACCTGTATAATAATCTAAACCTCTAGCAAGACTAAAACTAATAACAACATAATTTGAAAAACCATAGATTCTACTAAGTTCAAAAATTTTTTCCAATTCCTTCAATCCTTCCTCAGCACTTTCTATTCCTTTCAAAAGCTTTTTTGCTCTTTCCAAAACTTCTTCAACATCCCCCTTTATTTCTAAAAGTTTAAAAAGTTTTTTTATCTGTTCCTCATTAATTCCGATTCTTTCTAGCTCTTTTTTTACTCCATCTTTTCCGATTTTTGCCAATTTATCAATTGCCCTAAAAACTTCTAAATTTTTTTCCAATGGAATTTCAGCTAGCTTTAGAAGGCCATCTAAAACTTTTCTATTGTTTAAAACTATTTGGAAATCTTTAAAGCCTAAGCTTTTTATACAATCTACAGCACAAGCCAAACATTCAGCTTCAGCTTCCATTCCTTTAACTCCAACTATATCAATATCAGCTTGCCAAAACTCCCTTTTTCTTCCCTTTGTCACATCTTCATATCGCCATACAGGAGCGATACAGTATCTTTTAAATGGTTTTGGAAGTTGAGGATTATTTGCAACTACTCTTGCCATGCCAACAGTTAAATCAAATCTCAATCCCAATTCACGACCAGCTTTATCTTCAAATTTAAAAATTTGTTGCTTAATTTCCTCTCCACACTTTGCTGCTAACAAATTCCAATCTTCAATAATAGGAGTTTCTAAACAATCAAAACCATAATCCTCAAATTTTTCTCTTATAACTTCCAAAACAAATTGCCTCTTAATCATTTCTTCAGGCAAATAATCCTTTGTCCCTTTTGGAGACTTAAACTTCATAATAATTATTCACTTTTTTCCCATTTTTAAGGGCTACTTACTTAATCTCGACTACATCCCCAATTGTAAGCTTTTTTTCTTCCTTGCTTCTTCTCTTGACTTCTTCCTCATATTTTTGCAAAAGCTTAATCCCTAAAATTTTTTCAATTTTTTCTCTCAACTTTTCATAGGGCAAAGCTCTTTCTTCCTCAATTCTTTTTATCATTGACTCTTTTTCTCCCAAGATTTTTGCCAATTCCTTCCTACTTAAACCCCTTGCTTCCCTCGCTTTTTTAATCATTTCACCATAATCTTGTACAAAATCCAAATCTTCTGAAATAGGAAGAGTTACTTTTCTTTTTATTGGCTGATAAATTCTTTCCTCCTCTTTTATCTTAAAATTTCCAGCTGCTGCACAATTTTTGCAAACCTCTATTTCCGCTCCTTCAACTTCTACTTTAACCAGTTCTTTAGTTTCCTTTCCACAAAGAACACATTCCACTTTAATAACCAAGAAATTTAAATATAAAAATTTTATTTAAAAAAAGTGAGAAAGATGAGTGGTCTGCGGATCTTCTAGAACTTTTAATTACTGCCTTTTAACTTTTATTTATCAAAAATTCATAAGGTGAATTTATGATAAGGGAGGTTTCGGGTCAGTATAACCCAAAGAAATTAGAAGAAGATATAAGAAATTTTTGGGAAAAAAATAAGATTCCGAAAAAAGTTGAGAAGAAAAAAGGTGAAAAATTTTATTTGTTAGATGGTCCTCCTTATGCTAATCAAGTTGCGCATGTTGGCCATGTAAGAACAAGAGTTATGAAAGATGTTTGGGTAAAGTTTAAATCAATGCAAGGATTTAATGCTTGGCTTCAACCTGGTTTTGATTGCCATGGCTTACCAATTGAAGTTATTGTTGAAAAAGAGCTAGGAATTAAATCAAAAAAAGATATTGAGCTAATTGGTGTTAAAAAGTTTATTGAAGCATGCAGGAGAAAGGCTGAGGGAACTGAACAAGAATGGCTAAAGCTTTATAGATTACTTGGCGATTGGCGTGGCTGGTTTAAGCCATATCTTACTTTAGAGAATTATTATATTGAATCTGCTTGGTGGACTGTAAAAAACCTTTTTGATAAAGGTATGGTAGTTGAAGGAGAAAAACCAACATATTGGTGTCCAAGATGCCAAACAGCTTTATCGGGTTACGAAGTTACAGATAGCTATGCTGAGGTAAAAGATCCGTATATTTATGTGAAATTCCCAGTAAAAGGAAAAAATAATGAATTTATAATAATTGCAACAACCACACCATGGACTCTAGTTTCAAACGTTGCAATAGCTGTTCACCCAGAGGCTTATTATGTCCGCGCAAAGGTTGGAAAAGAATTTTATATACTTTCTGAAAAAACTGCCGAAAAAGTTTTAAAAGAGCTTTGTAAACTTGATTATGAAATTGAAGATAAGTTCCTTGGAAAAGAGCTCAACGGAATAAAATATTTACCAGTTTTAGATGTTCCTGTCCAGGAAAAGCTTAAGAAAAATGAAACTGCACATAGAATAATTCTTTCAATTCCAGTTTTAAAATCAAAATCTTATAAGCATGGAGCTATAGAAAGAGCTGAAGAAATGAAGGAGGAATTTTTCGATTTTGTTGTAGCTGAAGAAGGTTCAGGCTGTGTGCATTGCGCTCCTGGGCATGGACCTGAAGACTATTATGTTGGCCAACATTATAATTTACCATCTGCTTCACCAATTGATGATGAAGGAAAATTTACTAACGAGGCAGGAGAATTTAGAGGAATGTTTGTTAAAGATGCCGACAAAAAGATAATTGAAAGATTGAAGGAGAAAAATTTACTCCTCTATTTCGATTGGATAACACATTCTTACCCTTTATGTTGGCGTTGTAAATCAGTTTTGATTTATCGCTTGACAAAACAGTGGTTTTTCTCAGTCGATATGATAAAGGATAAAATGTTAAAAGAGAATGAAAAAGTGAGGTGGCTTCCTGAATTTGGAAAGGATAGTTTTCATAAATGGCTTACTGAAGCTGTTGATTGGTGTATATCAAGACAAAGATATTGGGGAATTCCTCTACCAATCTGGATTTGCGAGAAATGTGGAAAAAGAGAAGTCATAGGCTCTTCAGAAGAATTGAGAAAAAAGGCTAGGGAAAAACTTCCGAAAAATTTAGATTTACATAAGCATGTTGTTGATAAAATTACACTAACATGCGAAAATTGTGGAGCAATAATGAGAAGAGTACCCGATATAATGGATGTGTGGTTCGACTCAGGAATTGCACCTTGGGCTTCTTTAGGATATCCCCATAAAAACAAAGAAGTTTTCGAGCAAATTTGGCCTTGTGACCTTGTTTGTGAGAGTCAAGATCAGATAAGAGGATGGTTCTATAGCTTAATGTTTTGCGGAGTGGCTACTTTCGGTATTTCACCTTATAAAGCTGTGGCAATGATGGGTTGGGTTTTAGATGAAAAAGGAGAAAAAATGAGCAAAAGTTTGGGAAATGTTGTTTGGGCAGCCGATGCTTTAGAAAAACTTGGAGCTGATATTTTGCGTTTGTATTTCTGTTGGGAAATTCCGGCATGGGAAACACAAAAATTTAGCTTTAGGACTGCCGAAGAATTGAGAAAGGTTTTAAATATATTTTGGAATTCTTATGCTTTTTTCACAACTTATTGTACAGAAAATTTCAAACCAAACTTTTCGAATCTTTTAATAGAAGATAAATGGCTTCTTTCAAAGGTAAATAGCTTAATAGAAGATGTGACAAAAAGCTATGAAAATTTCGAATTTCATAAAGTAGCAAGAATGCTTGTGGATTTTATAACTAATGATTTAAGCAGGTTTTACATCAAGCTAATAAGAGATAGAGTTTGGATAACAAGAGAAGATGAAAGTAAAACTGCTGCTCTTTCTACTCTTTACGAAGCATTAGTAAAAATTTCAAAATTGATTGCTCCGATTACACCATACATTTCCGAAGAAATTTATCAAAATCTTGTTTTAGGCTTGAATCAAAAGGAAGCAAAATCAATACATTTAACAAATTGGCCTAAGGCAAATAAAAAATTCATAGACAAAAACCTGGAGGAAGAATTTAAAATAATTAGAGAAATTATTGATGCTAGTAATTCTGCAAGACAACTTGCAAAAATAAGGTTAAGATGGCCTGTAAAAAAGGTTGTGATAGTATCGAAAGATGAAAAAGTTCGCAATCTAGTTGAAAAATTTGCTGGAATTTTATCAAAGGCTTGTAATACAAAATTAGTCTTAGCTAGCGAAGAAGAACCAAAAGGTGATTTTTCAAAAGCAGAATTCGATTTTGGCTTAGTTTTTGTTGATAAAGAGAGGGATGAAAAGATTTTGGAAGAGGCAATTGTTAGAGAAGTTATAAGGGAAATTCAAGAAATGAGAAAGAAATTTGGCTTTAAAGTCAGGGAAAAAATTTTGCTTACTTTAAGTTCAGATGAAACGGTAAAAAAAATTTTTGAAAAATATAAAGATGAAATAAAAGATGAGGTTGGAGCTTCTGAAGTTTTTATTGGAAAGTTGGAAGGAAGCTATAAAGGAAGTAAAAACATTTTTGATAGGAAAGTAGAAATTGCCTTCGAAAAAACAATTTAATTTTTCTGCCAATTAGCTAAATATGAAGAAAGAGGAAAATAAATTTTCAAAAATTCAGAAAAAAGAAAAGCCATGGGAAGGAAGAGATAAAAGCGAAAGTTATAAAGTACTTCAAAATATTCTTCAATATTGTGGAATTGAATGCTGGCGCATTAAAGGAATAAGATACGATTCTGAAAATAGATATGAAGATGAAATTTTAACAGCAATCCTACCTTCAAATTCCAAAATTTCAAACATTTATCCTGAGTTGAAAGAACTTAAGTGCTATATTGCTTTTATTTATCGTCCAGGAGCCTGCGGAAAAATGGAAATTCCATGGGAAGGAAGAACTTTTAAAATTTTCACCAAAAACAAACCATCTTTCCCGACCTCAATTTATCCTTATAAAATTTTCCAAAAAGAAGGTTTAAGCGAGAAAGAACATAAAGCAATAGAAGATTTCATAAAATTCGTTTTTAACCTCTATAGAAAGTGTATAAATTATGATGATTCCAAAAAATTGATAAATAGAAAGAGTGATGACGAAATAGCAAAAATTGTGAAAGAAGAACTTTGTAAGAAAGCAAATGAATTAACATGCAATGAAAAATTACAAGAGCAATCAAACTCCAAACAAATTTCTAAGCTTAGCAAAATTGAAACTAGCACAGAAAAGGGAAAAATTATAGAAGAATTCTTCGCAACAAAATATGACCCATTTAATTTTAAATATCATGTTTATCCTCGAATAATGTATGAAAAAATCATAAATTTACCTTTTCCAGTTAAAAAGAAAGAAGAAATTATAAGCAAGGTCAAAGATATTTTTGTCAGCTATATCAAAAATGAAATTACGTACGAAAATCTCATTCAAGAATTTGCAAAAATAGAGGAAGAATATGAAAGGATGAAAGAGAGTAATTTACCACCAAAAGTGGTTGCAAAAAAATATTTTGCTTATATTTCAAAAAAAATCTGTGAAAAGTTTTGTTATTAAGTTTTTAGAGAAAAGTGAAGGAGCAAAAATAATTTTAATTTGTTTTATTTGCTCGCTTCTCGGAATTTTTTTAATTTACGTAGCTGCTTTAAATACAAAACCACAAGAAGTGAAATTAAATGAGATAAATTTTGGATTAATTGGAAGGGTTATAAGCACAGAGGGAAAAATAGTCAGCAAAAATTCCCATAAAGCGGGCCACCTTTTTTTAACAATAGAGGAAGAAGATACAAAAATTCAAGTTCCAATTTTCGCTGGATTAATGAGTAAGCTAAAAGAGGTTGGATTAAGTGAGAAAGACTTTATTGTTGGAAAGAATCTTTTCGTTACAGGATTAGTAAGCGAGTATAAAGAGCAATTACAAATTATCCCAAGAAAAATAGACGATATAAAGATAAAATGATTTTAGAAATTTTATCTTTTAGCCTTTTTGGAATTTTGATTGGAGTATTTGCTGGAATAATCCCTGGTATGCATATAAATGTGCTTTTACCCCTACTCTTATCATTCCCGCTTTTAATTAAAATCGAACCTTATTATTTAGTCGCTTTAATTGTTTCTGCAGCACTAACTGAAATTTTTGTTAATTTTATTTCAAGCATTTTTGTTGGAGCTCCAGATTCTTCCACAGCATTATCAGTTTTGCCTGGCCATAAAATTCTTTTGGAAGGAAGAGGATATGAGGCAATAAAACTTACTGTAATAGGAGGAATAGGAGCTTTAATTTTGAGTTTGCTCGTAGTTTCATCTCTTTCTCCCTTTTTTAAGATTCTTTATGATTTTTCTCGTCCTTACATGCATTGGTTTTTAATAGGAGTTACAATTTTTATGCTAGCTACTGAAAAAAAATTAAAGAAAATTTTTTCCGCGTTGCTAATATTCTTTCTTTCTGGCTTTTTAGGAATAATAACTTTAAATTCCTCCTTAACTTTTTCAAACATTCTTTTTCCCCTTTTAACAGGTCTTTTCGGCTTGCCAACCTTATTGACAAGCATCTTTGAAAAAGCTCAAATACCAAAGCAAGAGGAAGATGAAAAACTAAAAATTTCAAAAAAAGAAATTTTTAAATCAATAATTTTAGGCTCAATTGCAGGAGTAATTATAGGTTTTTTACCAGCTATTGGAATTTCTGAAGCTGCGGTTATTGTACAATATTTAGGAGGAGCTAACGATGCAAGAAATTTTCTAATAACTTTAAGCGGAATAAATGTAGGAAATGAAGTTTTTTCTCTTATCAGCTTATATTTAGTTAATAATCCTCGAAGTGGAACAAGTGTTGCAATCCAAAAAATCTTTCCTAGCTTAAACTTTTATGATGTTGTGCTAATAATTGGTGTTATTTGCTTTTCCTCTGGCTTAGCTGCAGTTTTAACTTTGTACTTAGGAAAGAAAATTCCAAAGTATTTGGAAAAAATTAATTATACTTCGCTCTGCATTTCTGTAATAATTTTAATTTTGGGAATGATTTTCCTTTTAACTGGAGTTTTGGGTTTGTTAATTGCGTTTACTTCAACTTCAATTGGCTTACTTTGCATCAATTTGGGAATAAGGAGAAGTCATTGTATGGGTTGTTTATTGCTCCCTTCAATCCTATTTTTCTCAGGTACTACCCCTTGCATATTAATACTATTGAAAATATAGTAAAATTATGGCCGAAGTGAAAAAAGTTGATTATGTAAGCTTTGCTTTAGTGAATGGAGTAGTAGGAGCAATAATAAGCTTTGTATTGGCAATAATTTCAGCATTATTTCTATCTGCTCTCCGAGTTCCATTTCTTTCTGCATTAGGAATAGTATCAATAATAGTTTATCCAATAGTTGGCTTTATATCAGGACTAATAGGAGGACTAGTTTGGGCACTTGTTTACAATTTGCTGGTTGTAAAGTGGCTCAAATTTAAGGTTGAATGATTTTATTCTTTTTCTTTTTTTAATCAAATTAAATATTATGACAACAAAAAAGGAGTTAATAAAAAAATTCCAGGAAAAACCTGAGAGATTTTGGAAAGTAAAACTTTTTGATGAGTTAGGTTTTAAGAGAAGACAATGCAAAAATTGCGGAAAATTTTTCTGGAGCTTAACCGAGCAGGAAGTTTGTAACGATTCAACTTGCACACCTTATGAATTTATAGGAAAAGCAATAACAAAAAAACCTTTAGACATCTTTGAAACTTGGAAAGTTATACAAAAGTTTTTTGTTGATAATGAACATATTCCACTTAAAAGATATCCCACCATTTGCAGATGGTATCCTTTGTATTTCACAATTGCAGGCATAGTTGACTTTTATAGAATCGATGAAAACGGAAATCTTGATTGGGAGTTTCCGGCCAATCCAACAATTCTTCTTCAACCATGCCTACGTTTTAATGATATACCAAACGTTGGACTAAATTCAAAAAGCTTTACTTGCTTTGGAATGATTCAACAAACTTCTTTGTTTGATGGAAAAAATGGATATTGGAAAGATAAATGTATAGAACTCGATTTTAATTTGCTTACAAAAGTATTCAAGATAAAGCCGGAGGAAATAAATTTTATTGAAGATGCTTGGATTGGTTATGGTGCTTTTGGTAGTAGTTTAGAATATCATGTTAAAGGAATAGAATTGGGTAATGCTGTTTTCACCGAATTTGCTGGAACTCCTGAAAATTACAGAGAAATGAAAAATAAAATTATTGATATGGGAGCTGGTTGGGAAAGATTTGCCTGGATAACTCAAGGTAAACCAACTTGTTATGATGTTGCTTTTGGTCCTGTTCTTGAAAAAATGAAAAAAGTTTGCAACTTAAAGTATGATAAAAAGCTTTTTTTCAATTACGCTAAAATTTCAGGAAAAGTTAATTTGGATGAATATGCTGACTTTAAGCCTGTTTTAGCAAAAATAGCTACGCAACTTCAAGTTTCGCTAGAAGAATTACAAAAAAATATTGAAAAATTACAAGCTCTTTATTCTATAGCAGATCATACAAGAGCTCTTGTATTTGCAATTGCAGATGGAGGCTTACCAAGCAACGTTGCTGGCGGGTATAATTTAAGAGTAGTGCTAAGAAGAGCTTTAAGCTTCATTGACAAGTTCAACTTAAATTTAAGCATAGAAGATGTCGCAAATTGGCATATTGATTATCTAAAGAAAATGTTTCCTGAGTTAGAAGAAAGAAGAGAAGAAACAATTAAAATCTTACAAGTTGAAATTAATCGCTATAAGAAAACAAAAGAGAGAATAAGCAGAATAATTGAATCCTTCTCAGGAAAAGTACCGACGCAAGAAGAATTAATAAAACTTTATGATTCAGAGGGAATAACACCTGAGCAGCTTGGAATTGAAGTATCATCAGATTTTTATGCAAAAGTTACAGAAAAGCATATGATTGAAAAAAAGGAGGAAGAAAAAGTAGCGTTAGATGTCTCAAATTTACCAAAAACAAAAATTCTTTATTATGATGAAATTTACAAATTCAAAGCAAAAGTTTTGAAAGTTTCTGGAAATTTTGTTATTTTAGATCAAACTGCTTTTTATCCTACTTCAGGAGGGCAACAACATGATTCTGGTTATATTGAAGAATTTAAAGTTGTTAATGTTTTTAAATTAGGTTCAGTTATAGTTCATCAGTTAGAATCTTGCAATCTCAAAGAAGGACAAATTGTTAAATGTAAGATTGATAAAAAAAGGAGAGAAATTTTGAAAAAACATCATGATGCAATTCATATTATAAGCGGTGCTGCAAGAAAAGTTTTGGGCTTTCATGTTCATCAATACGGAGCCGAAAAAACAGAGGAAAAGGCAAGAATCGACATCACACATTATGAAGGATTAAGTGAAAAAGAGGAGGAAGAAATTGAAAAATTGGCTAATACTGTTGTTAGAAAAGCCTTGCCAATAAGTAAATTTGTAATGAAAAGAGGAGATGCTGAAAGGAAATATGGCTTTGGAATTTATGCAGGCGGTTATATTCCATCTCGTGAGCTAAGGATTGTGGAAATAAAAAATCATGATGTTGAGGCATGCGGAGGGTTACATGGAAATAATACGAGAGAAGTAGGTTTCATAAAAATTTTAAGAACAAAAAGGATTGCAGATGGCTTAGTAAGAATTGAAATTAAGGCTGGAGATGTTGCGCTTAAATATTTAAGAGAAAAGGAAAGAATTTTGAAAGAAGTTGCTAAAAAGTTGAAAGTTAAGGAAGAGAAAGTTCCTGAAGCTGTAAAAAAATTGTTTAAAGAATGGAAAAGGAAAAGGAAAGAATTGAAAAAAAGGAGAAAAAATGAAATTAAATAACTTGGCAATATTTACTTTAGCTAACTCGATTGCAAGCTTTGCAGGTGGCTTATTTGGTCCATTTTACGTAGTTTATATACAACAAATAGGTGGAAGTATAGAAAATCTGGGTGTAGCATTTGGTTTACTTTTGATTGCTCAATCCATTATGTCTTACTTTTGTGGCAAATATTCCGATAAGCTTGGAAGAAAATTATTTCTTATTGGCAGCGGTTATATTACTTCAGCCATTGTTCTTGCATATTCTTTAGTTCATACCATTTTAGAATTGTATGTTCTTCAAGTAATTTTTGGGATGATGAATGCTATAGATCATACAATTTCTACAGCATTTCTTGGTGATGTCACTCAGAAAAAAAGACGAGAAACACAAATCGGTAAATATAACGCAATAATTGGCATTTTTCTGCATTTGCAATAATAATTAGTGGAATGCTCATAAGCAAATTTGGTTTTAAAGTTATATTTTATGTTGTTTCTTCCATTCTCTTTATCTCAACTTCTCTTCTATTTTTAATTAGAGAAAGGAGGAGCTAAATGATTTCGGAAAAAGAGTGGAATAAGTTAAAGAGAAAAGAGAAATTGCTTAAAGAGGCTGCTTCAATCTTGAGAGTGGAAGATAAAGACTTGCCTCGCGTGATAGAAAGATTTAAAAAAGAGATTAAAGAAATGGATGAAAAATTAAAATCGATTAGCTAATCTTTTTTGGTAAAATTATTAATCCTTCTTTTGGATTTCCTATTGCCATATAATTCCCTTCAAGATACATTTTCCCTACTAAAGCTGAGGTTATTGCATCTAACTCATCAGCTGTAATTTCCTTTTTTTTAACATCACCCTTTATTCCAAGCCTAATTAACGCTCTTTGAAGTTTCTTTAACCCTTTCTGCTTTCTTGGTATATTTAACAAATCTTGCGCTGCACCTGGAAAACTTTCTATTACCTCAAAACCATTTGATTCAAAAATTTTTTTCAACCTAATTCCTCTCTCAGTCAATTTTCTCATAGGACCTAAAGTAATTGGGAAAAATTTAATTTTCATTTTAAGCAGTTCTTTATCACAAGCTCTTAAATGAGGAGGTCCTCTTTGAGATAAGCTCTTTCTACCAAAAGGTAAGCTAAGCGGAGCATCTATGCTTATTACATCTGGTTTTATTTTTAAAGTTTCTTGCAGAATTTCTTCATCAGTATGCAAAATCTTAGTTTTTGCATTCAAATTTTCATCAAGCAAACAAAAACCTGTTGCTCTTTTTTCTGATCCTGCTAAATCTATTCCAACAACTTTCATTTTAAACTTTCCTCAAAGCACAAGCTAAAGGAGGATTTACCAAAAGCTCACATAAAGCATCTATTATTTTTTCTTGACTTTCATTTTCTAGAATTTTAGTCCCATAAATACTTTCAATTTTAATTTTCGGAACATTTGTATTATCTGCAATATTTTGCAAAAATATTTGCTCTTTAAAGCCTTGAGAGTTAGCAATTTGTTCCAAAAGATTTTTTTGGCTTAGGCAGTTTTCACAATTTAAGCTATATCTAATTTCTATAAGCGTATAGCCTTTTTCTAAAAGATAGTTTTTTTGTTCAGGCTTTAGTTCCTCTTCAAGAATATTTTTATTCGGAATTTCAACTCTAGCAGGATAAAAGAAGTGAGAACCTGTATAAGCTAAACTTGAAACCAAAAATAGTGCTATCAAAAAAATTCCTGCATAAGCTGTTTTTTTCATAAAATTATATTTTCAAAATTGAAAAAATTAATTAAGATGGTTTTGCATAAGTTAGTAACAATAAGAGAAGCTCTTAAAAATCCGTTATGGGTTTTTATAGTAGGAGGAATAGTTTCAACTATTTCAGTTTTCATCTCTTTTCTCGTTTTTGCTGAATCAGTTGGTTTATTTTCAACATTTTTAATTACAATTGCCATGATGCCATTCATGATTAATCTCATAACCTATGAGACTGTAACCACAGAAGAAGAAATAATGAAAAAAGTTGAAATGAACTTTTTCGAAAGACATAAAGATGTTTTGTTAATTTACATAGCATTTTTTGGAGGAGTAATTCTATCCCAAACAATAATTTATCTAATGCTTCCAGATACTTTAGTCCAAAAAATTTTTGCAGAGCAAATAGAGAAGATAAAATTAATAAGAGGTGAATTCATTTTCTTAGGAACTTTCGAAAAAATAATTTTCAACAATTTAGGAGTTTTAATTTTATGCTATCTTTTTTCCTTTCTATATGGAGCTGGCTCAATATTTATTCTTGCTTGGAATGCTTCAATTCTTGCGACAGCAATAGGAATTACTGCAAAAAGTATAGGAGGGGTGAAAGGCTTACCATTAGCGATTTTAACATTTTTCCCTCATGGGAGCCTTGAACTAATAGCATATTTTATAGGTGGAATTGCAGGTGGATTAATTTCAGTAGCATTAACAAGAAAAAAAACAAAACTTTTTTGGGAAATAGTAAAAGATAGTCTTTTATTTTTGCTTTCAGCTGTTGTTATTTTAATCGCTGCTGGAATTATAGAAACTATTGCGATAGTTTCGGCGCAAACTATTTGATGAATATTGCTGGTTTAAGAACATCTGCATTTTTCGCTTTTTCAACTTTCGATTTTTCAGCTTCCTCAATCGTTACTTTGCAATCAAGCTTTCTTTCAAAATAATCTCTTGCTTCTTTAAAAATCCTTAGTTGTTCTTTCTTTGATAAGAATTGAGAAGGAATTTGCTTTATTTTCTGGAACAATTTTTTCGCATACTCTATTTCCTCCTTTTTAACAATTTTCAAAATTTCCTCAAAACTCCTTTCTTTATTTTCTAAAACTTTTCTATAAACATCAAACTTCCAGCTTGGCGCAACAATTATTTTCACTTCTTTTGCTTTTGTCCCCAAAATTTTCTCAATACTTTTTATATCCTCTAAAGTTTGAATTATCATTTCTTCTGCTAACTCACTTTTCTTATTTATTAAATTCTTTTCGACTTTCGGCCACTCAGAGATACTCACAAACTTTTTGTATCCAAGCATATGCCAAATTTCTTCACATATATGTGGGGCTAAAGGAGCAAGAAGTCTTGAAACAACCGAAAGAAAATATTTTAAAACCTTCTTATTACAATTTTTTATTCCACCACATCTTTCAATGTAAAATCTAATTTCATTTATTGCTTCGAAAAGTGCAGATTGTGTAGCACTTCTAAACCTCAAATTTTCGAAATTTTCTGTAGTATCGCTAATTATCTTTTGAATTTTGCTTTGAACATAATAATCAACATTTTTCAACTTCGCGCGTTTTGCTCTTTTATAATTTTTAGCAAGATCAATTAAAAATTCGAACCTTTCTTCAAAGGAAGGGATTGTATCCTCCTTCCAATTTGCATCATCTAAATTTTCATTCGAAGAAACAATATTAATCCTAACAATGTCAGGACCGAACTTTTCAATTAACTCTCTTAAAGGTAAAATGTTTCCTAAACTTTTACTCATTTTCTGCCCTTCTACTTCAACGAATCCGTTTACTGCAATTGCCCTTGGCCAATATTTTTCGTTTTCCCATATTGCAACATGATGGAAAATGTAAAAAGTTAGATGATGTTGAATTAAGTCTTTCCCAGAAGTTCTTAAGTCAACAGGATAAAAATATTCAAACTCTTTTCTCATCTCCTCTATAATATTTTCACTTAACCCTGAATTTTTTGAAACTTCTTCCAAATTTCCCTTTCCAAGAAAAACATAATCAAATACTTCATCTGTTAATTTTTCAGCCTTCACTTTCTTTTCATTTATTATTCTTGCTATTGTATAAAATGCCATGTAAATAGTTGAATCACTTAAAGTTTCAACTATCCACTCCTTATCCCAAGGTAGAGGTGTGCCCAACCCGCTTTTTCTTGCGCATGCTTTGTCAGTAAGCCAATTAACTGTGTTCAAAAATTGTTGTTTTACTTCTTCCGGATAAAACTTAATTTTCTCTATCCACTCTTTTACTTTTTCTTTCCATTTCTCATCAGAATATTTTAAAAACCATTGATTTTCCAAAT
>Ga0080004_1122888_pt1 | contig 26528 bp, 44 predicted proteins | sample WasSprMetagenome_FD_69207 | JGI IMG/M metagenome (GOLD analysis project Ga0080004, IMG submission 69207) | Sulfidic aquatic microbial communities from Washburn Spring, Yellowstone National Park, USA - WS (SPADES assembly) (version 2) | ecosystem: Environmental > Aquatic > Thermal springs > Hot... | reverse complement strand
GGGGCGGAGCCCCCTGGCGGAGGTTGTGGGGGGTGTCCCCCCACAAAACCTTAAAAGGGGAAAGTAGCCAACCCCTGCAAACCCCGCCACGAGTGGGACTCAAAACGCTGGCAAACCCTCAGCCCACGAGGGTGGGCAAAGGGGGTCCAGGGGGCGTGGGGGATGTGCCCCCGCAAAACCAACAGTTCCCTCGCATCCTTACTCAACTCATCTGCAGCCTGGCGCCCCCTTCGGCCAACTTGGAGATTTTCCAAGTTTGGATTAAAATAAAGCCAAGTTCGCCTTAGGAGGTGAGAAATGGCTTACATGATAACTGAGGACTGCATCATGTGCGGGGCTTGCGAGCCCGAATGCCCCAATCAAGCCATAAGCGAAGGCCCCGACCGCTACGTGATTGACCCCAATAAGTGCACCGAATGCGTCGGCTTCTACAACGAATCCCAGTGCGCTTCCGTTTGCCCGGTCGGTGCCTGTGTCCCCGACCCCAATAGGCGAGAGTCCAAAGAGGAACTCAAAGCCAAGTACCAGAAATTACATCCTGGACGTGCCCCTACCGGAGGCTGGGATTAAGCCAAGTGGCCTTGCAGCCCCCGAGGGTTGCAAGGCCACGACTTTTGTCGTCTCCGCTTCAAGGCGCACCGATATAATAGCTTGGTACTCAGCCTGGCTGGTAAAAGCCATAAAGAGAGGCCAAATTACTCTTCCTCATCCCTTCACTCATAGTCCTTACTCCGTTTCCCTTAGGCCGGAAAACGTCCACACCGTAGTGCTCTGGAGCAAGGACTTCCGTCCTCTGATAGAAAACCGCTACGGGGTGCGTGAAGCCCTCTCCATCTACGAGCAGCTTTACTTCCATTTCACCATAACCGGCCTTGGTGCAACCCCTCTGGAGCCGAGGGTCCCCCCTTGGACGGAAGCAATCAAGCAATTGCCGGAGATTTTGAAGATTGCCGGTCACCCTTTGAGGGTAACTTTGCGGTTTGACCCACTCATCTTCTGGGAGGAGGCTGGGGAGATAAGGAGCAATGTCCCTTTGGCCGAACCCATTTTCACCGCTGCTGCCGAGGCCGGGATAACCACAGTGCGCTTTTCCTTCGCCACTTTCTACGGAAAAGTGGTAAAGCGAGGCTGGAACTGGTTTGACCCCCCGCCTGAGCAGAAGTTGGAGATAGCTTCTAAGCTTGTGGAGCTTGGGCGCTCCTTGGGCCTTACCCTCTACAGCTGTGCTAACCCTCTGCTTCTTAAAGCCGGGGCTTTGCCTTCAAGCTGCATAGATGGAGAACTTCTCACCAAGCTCCATCCCAGAGGCCTCCCGGCCCCTACTGAGAAAGACAAAGGCCAAAGGAAAGAATGCGGATGCACCCTAAGCATAGATATCGGAGCCTATTCCATGAAGTGCCCTTCCGGATGCGTCTACTGCTACGCTAATCCTATTAGACAGTAAAACTGCAAAGGAGGCGGAAATGTTCAGGTTTGGGATAGAAATCTTGCAGGAGCCATTGCTTCTGGAGATGGCCGCTCCCTTATTGGCCGAAGGCCGCCTACCGGAAAAGTTCCCCCAGCTTGATGTAGCAAAGATGGCCGAGCGAATTGCCGGCTACGGGTTCAAGCTCATTGAGCTCAATACCGACCTCAACATCTTCTTCCCCAATAGCTTTGGGGTCCCCACTTTAAAGCGCCTACTTGAACTCAAAGAAAGCCTCGGCCTGAGTTACACCGTCCACTTGCCCCTTTGGTCGCTTGAACCCTCAAGCCCTTTTGAGGAGGTGAGGAAAGCCTCGGTGGATGTCATGGTGGATGCGGTTCTCCGTTTAGCCCCGCTGGAGCCTGAGGTTTACGTCTTCCATGCCACCGGCCCGCTGGCTACCGAGTTCTTCATCTCTTCCTCAATCCCGGACCAAGCTCGCCCCCTGCTCATGTTCGTCTTCCAGCGCAACGCTGCTCGGAGCATTGAGGAAATCCTGGAGCGGACAGGCTTACCTTCAAGGTCTATGGCCATTGAGACCATACAATTTCCCTTGGATTTGACCCTTGGCTTGGCTGAGGAATTTGACCTTTCAGTATGCTTTGACACCGGGCACGTATTTTCCCGCCAGCCCGGCCCTGTGGATTTCCACGAAGCCTTGGCCAAGTGTCTACCTCGCCTCAAAGAAGTCCACTTGCACGATGCCTGGTTCAAGCCTGAGCCCGGTGGTCATCCTCGCTGGGCCGACCATTTGCCCCTTGGCGAGGGGGAAGTGCCGGTGGAGAAATTATTCGCCACTTTGAAGGAAAAAGGCTTCAGTGGGCCGATTATCTTTGAGCTAACTGTCCCTGAAGCCCTCAAATCTTTAGAAAGGCTCCGGTCAATGGGGGAGGTTTTCCAAAGCTTGTAGGCCCAACTTCTCCCCTTCTTTCAGGAAAGCCTCAACCAAGGTTTGCGCCGTAGCCTCGGCATAAACTCGGAGGAGGGGCTCAGTTCCCGATGGCCTTATTAGCAGCCATCCTTCCTCCCCCAAGAAATACTTCACCCCGTCCAAATCGCTCACCTTCCCCACTTCTATCCCCGCTATCCGGGAAGGAGCCGAAGCTAAGAGCGCTTCTACCAGAGCCTTCTTAGGCCGAGGCTTATCCAAATTGATATCCCTACGGGCATAGAAAAGGGGGCCGACATCGGAAGCCAGGTCCTCCACGAGGGCTTTTAGGGGCATGGAACTTGCCGCCATCGCTTCCAAGAGGAGTAAGCCCATAAGTATTCCATCCCCTTCCGGTATATGGCCTTTCACACTCATCCCACCCGATTCTTCTCCACCCATCAGGACATCTCCATTGAGCATATGTTCGGCTATGTAGTTGAAGCCGACAGGGGTTTCGTATAGGGGGAGGTCGTAGCGAGAGGCCAACCTATCAACGGCCATGGTTGTGGATACAGTCTTGACTACGGAGCCTTTCCATCCCTTTTCTTCCACCAGATAGCGGAGGATTAGGGGGAAGATTTGCTGAGGGCCAACGAAGTTCCCTTCGGAGTCAACAGCTCCGATTCGGTCGGCATCGCCGTCGTGGGCGAGGCCTACATCCCACCCACCCCTAACGGCTTTGACCAAAGCATCCAAATAGCGGGCTATGGGCTCAGGGTGCACACCTCCGAAGCCGGGGTTCATTTCCCCCCTTATTTCCAGGACTGAAGCAAGGCCGGCTTCCAGGAGGATGCTTTTGATGTACCCTCGCCCGGCCCCATACATTGGGTCCACCACTACTTTGAGGTTGCTCTGGGCTATGAGTGGGAGGTTTACCAAGCCCTTTACGTGCTCAATGTAAGGTTCGGAAGGGTCAAACCTTACAATTAGGCCTTCGGCGATGGCCTTTTCGTAGGCCATGAGGCGAGGGGGGATTTTGCGTTCCAGGTTGGAATTTATGATGTTCTCAACTTTCTTGGCCAGAGCTTTATCGGGCTCGCCCCGGGGTCCTTTCACTTTCACCCCGTTGTAGCGAGGGGGGTTGTGGCTTGCAGTAATCATCACCCCTCCATCAGCCTTGAGGTTTTGGACGGAGAAAGCCAGGACCGGTGTCGGGGTATCGGCTTTAGTCAGGTATACGGTTATGCCGTTGGCGGCCAGGACGCAAGCCACTTCCATGGCGTAGCGGTCGGAGAGGAAGCGGGTGTCAAAGCCGACCGCTATTTTCTTCCCTGGGCCAAAAGCTTCGGCAATGCCCTGAGCTACGTGGCGGAGGTTCTCAAAAGTAAAATCGTCGCTGATAACGCCTCTCCAGCCGTCGGTCCCGAATTCAATGGGCATTTTCCCCTCCAGCGTTGTTAGGCTTCTTCCAATGCCCTTAGCTCCTCCTGAGCCAAGGTGGCAATGGTAATGCTCTTGAGCTCGCTCTTTATTTTCTCCTCAATCGGATTTAAGTTCCTGCGGATTGAGCAATAGTTCCGTCTTGGGCACTCAACGGGACGGACAGAACAGTAGCAAATGCCTACGCAGCCATCCACTGCTTCTATTACGTCCAAGACGGAGATGCACTCTGGAGGTGCGGAGAGCTTTATCCCCCCCTTGAGTCCTCTTTTGGTTTCCAAGATATGGTTGGAAGCAAGCTGGGCCACAATCTTAGCCAGGAAGGGGGAGGGGATTCCTTGGCGTGTTGCCAGCTCCTTTGCCGATAGGGTTGTCCCTGGGGGGATTTTGGAAAGTTCTAAGACTATCCTTAGGCCGTAATCGGCCTTCCTTGAGATAATCATCTCTCTCACCCCCTTCACTTTTGAATCTTAACCGGCACTTCGCAAGGTGGGGGGTAATTCCCCGTTATATCCACTACTACGAGGCGGAGCTTGTATTCCCCTGGGGGAAGAGGGGATGTATCCCATACCCCTAAGGTCCCCCCCACGACCGGCACATTGTTGGAGAGGATGAAGGACCAGCTCTGGGGGTTAGGTCCTACTCCGAACTCAAGCTTGTAGAACTGGAAATTGGGGATGTTGGCTGTCCCTTTGACCTCTACAGGCCCTTTTAATACGGCGTTTACCCCGGGGCTCGTTATGACTGCGGATGGGTTGGGGCAAAGGGGGGGCGGAGGAGTAGGAGTTGGAGTAGGCTCAAAAGTAGGCAGGACAGCTATCGGTGGAGTCGGCGGCCTCGGAGGGGTCGGGATAGGGGTGGGGGTCGGCTTAGGGGTTGGAGTTGGAGTAGGTAAAGGGAGGACATTGGAGGAAGGCTCCGGTGTAGGTTGAGGGATTGATAGCTTTGGAGCTATGGCCAACTGAAGGTAAAGGGTGAAACCGAGGAAGACTAAGAGGGCTATGGTCCAGCTCCAAGTCCGGGAGAGGTGGGCTTGAGCTGCTTCTTTTTCCAGGGAGAAGACGGCTTGCCTCCGTTCTTTCCGGACCAGATATGCTTCCCTCAGGTTATACAAGGCCCAGATTAGGCAGATGAGGCAGAGCAGACGGGTATTCTTGGCCAGGATTTCAATGAGTATGGCCATTCAAACCCCCATTTCGTAAATCATTGGGATGAGGTAGCGCAATAGGGCTCTGAGCTTGGGGACGATTTTCTTCCCCGCTTCCAGGACTTCCTGATGGTCCGGCCCTTTTTCCCCAGGCTGTATTGGGATAACATTGCTTATGCCCGATATCCCAAGGACCCTAAGTCCACCGTGGCGGGCAGCGATAACCTCGGGAACGGTAGACATCCCTACCGCATCGCCTCCTATAAGGCGGAAGAAGCGGACCTCGGCAGGGGTTTCGTAAGAAGGGCCTGCCACCATGATGTATATCCCCTCTTGGAGTTCTACCCCGGCCTTTTTCGCCGCTTTCTGGGCCAAGGAGCGAAGCCGTGGGTCGTAGGCGTTGACCATGTCCACGAAGCGGGGACCAAGTGCTTCATCGTTTGGGCCTCTCAAGGGGTTTAGGCCGGCCATCCCCGGAAGGTTTATGTGGTCGGTTATGAGCATGAGGTCGCCAACTTTGAAGGAGGGGTTGAGCGCTCCCGCTGCATTAGTTATGATTAAGACCTTGACCCCAGCTACTTGGAGCACTTTTACCGGGAGGGTTACTTCCTGGATGGAGTAGCCTTCGTAGTAGTGGGGGCGGCCTTGGAGGACTAAGACCGGGAACCCGCTTATCGTTCCGGTAAGGAGGCAACCTTCATGCCCGGCTACTGAAGGAACAGGGAATCCAGGTATTTCTCGGTAGGGGATTGAGGCTTCCTTTTCCAGCTCTTCGGCCACGGGGTTGAGGCCGGAGCCAAGGATTATGCTCACAGCCGGTATTCGCCCGAGCCGCTCCTTGAGGAAATCGGCAGTGCGCTGGTAATCGGCGCGGGAGAAGAAGACCTCGGCCATGCCTTTACTCCTCGGAGTATAGGGTTTTATCAAGGTAGCCTGAGTAGCCCAAGAGCTTCTTTAAGTCTTCGGGTTTGGCCTTCTCCTTAAGCTTTTTGTGGATGAGCGAATGGCGGAAGACCTTGGGGCTTACGTTTATCCCCAGGGCTTTAGCGTACTGCTTCACGATTACCCAAACACCTTGGCGTGATAGCCTTTGGCCCTTAGCGTTCAAGAAAAGGGCATCGGCAGGGCTATTGGGTCTTAAGAAATGGATGCGGCCCTGCTCTATGTAAGCTTTAAGGGCTTCCCTTGCTTGCTCGCTAAGGCTTACAATCCTTTCCTTCCCCTTGCCGGACACAATTCGTATTGCACCTGAGGCCAAGTCCACATCATCCAGGTTCAGGGATACAAGCTCCAGGATTTTCATTCCGGTGGAGGAAAGGACCTCAAGGATGGCTTTATCTCGCAGCGCTCGGGGGTCGCTCTGAGCGCCTGGGGCTTCCAGCAATCTGGCTAAATCCTCATCGGGCAAGAACTTAGGTGGGCGTTTTGGCGCCTTAGCCCCTGCCAGGAGCTCTCCGTAATCTTGGGCTATAACTCCTTCGCGGTAGAGGTAGTGGAGGAAAGAGCGGAAGGAAGAGATTTTGCGGGAGATAGAGCTTATGGAGTATCCCCTCCCTCTCAGGTGCGAGACGTAATCCTCCAGGTCTTGGGGGGTGAGGTTAGCCCATTTAAACCCAGCCCCCTTTTGCCTGACGAAGAAACTTGCGGCTTGGGATAAGTCGTTCCAGTAGCTTTCTATAGTGCGCTCGGAGTATCCCCTTCTTTGGCGCAAATAATCCAGGAAATTCCTAATTTCCTCCTTCACGGCCCTCTCCTTGTAGCAATTCACTTGGCTTCTATTTTACCACAATTTGCCATAAATCACCAACTAAGCGCTGGGCAAGGAGCGTGTCCCAATTTCGCCGGGAATGTTTCCCTCCCCCGTTAACTGAGAGTTTGCCAGTGTCTCGGGGCCCACTCGTAGGCTGATTTGCCAATGCGGGCAACTTGCTCCCTTTTGCCCCCTCGCGAGGGCAAATTGGTGCAAGCTTGCAGCGAGTGGGGCCCAAAACGCCAGCGTGCTCTTATCAGATGGAGGAAAATAGCTATTCCCCGCGATTCTGGGCCACACTCCCAAGTGCTCTCCAGATTTGACAGAGAGCATGAGGCCGCTATAATAGTTAAAAAACCATACTTGATAGCTTGTTCGCCTCAAAGTAGGCGAACAAAAGGGCGGAGCATTGGTAGCCCCAATTTTAGCCCCCATGAATTTGCAAGTAAGGAGGAGAAGTTTTGTGGAGACTACTGCTCATTTAGTCCGCTCGCCTAACCTGCGGGAGGCAGCGCATATTTTGGAGCCAGCATGCTTGGGCTGATGCTCTCGGTCTTCGGAGCGTTTGTGGTAGAATGGTGGCGGAATGGGGCAGAGGAGCAAGGGGGCAGAGGAGCTGGAGAGCAGGGAACAATGGGTTAGGGAATTTGACTGGCATCGGTAGCGGGCAGGAGAACCGAGGGGGCATGAATCGCTGGGGGGACAGGCCCAGCACTGGAGGAGCGAGGTGGTGGATATTGAAGGACTCAAGCGGGAAATCCTGGAGCGGCTCCGGCCTCTGGACCCGGAGCGGGTGATACTTTTCGGCAGTTATGCCCACGGGAATCCGACAGAGGATAGCGATATAGACCTATACGTGGTCACGAAAGATGAGTTTGTGCCCAGGAGCTTTCGTGAAAAAGCTGAGCTGAGGTTAAAAGTATCCGAACTTCTGCTGGACCTTCGCTTGAAGTACCCTGTGGACCTCATCGTCCACACTAAGCCTATGTATCAGGAATTTAAGGAAGCAGGAGGCTTCTTCTCCGAAGAAATTCTCCAGCGGGGGATTGTTTGGCTGTGAAGCGCATCACCCGTGACTGGCTTCTTTCGGCGGAAATGGACCTGAGGAGCATAGAGCGGGTGCTGGATGATGAATTTTTGGGCCGGTTGCTTGCTTCCATGCCCAACAGTGCGTGGAGAAATCGTTGAAGGCAATTCTGGAAGAGAAAGGGGTGAGGCCTCCGAAAACCCACGATATTCTGCGGCTGTACGGGTTGGTTTCCGAAGCAACAGGCTTGGAACTGGATTTAAGGATGCTTCAGGTGCTAAACGACCTTTATGTAGATGCCCGCTATCCGGGAGAATTTGGCCTATTGCCCTAGGCAGGCCTTCCTCGGACGATGCCCGGCAGTTTTACGAGTTTGCTGCCGAGGTTTACCGGAAGGCCTGGGAGTTGGTCGCGGGGGGATTACCGGAGGAGTCTCCTGGATAAAGGCCAAAGGTGGCGGCGATAGCTTTGCTTCTTTTGAGCGGAATCGGAGGAGCAAGATGGTAGATATTGAGGAACTTAAGCAGGAAATCTTGGAGCGACTCCGGCCTTTGGATCCGGAGCGGGTGATACTTTTCGGCAGTTATGCTCACGGGAATCCGACCGAAGACAGCGATATAGACCTATATGTGGTCACGAAAGATGAGTTTGTGCCTACAACCTATGCGGAAAAAAGGGAGATTGTCCGGAAAATCTCCCGGGCGCTTTTTGACCTCCGGATGCGGGTTTCTATAGACCTAATCGTCCATACGCGGAAAATGAGCGAATTGTTCTTCCAGAAAGGCGGCTCATTTGCCAGGGAAATCCAGGAGAAAGGGGTCGTGTGGTATGGGGAAGGAGGCCGCCTTTGAGTGGCTAAAGTCGGCCGGATCCGATTTGAGAACCATAGAGTGGATTCTGAACGATGAGGCTTTGACCCACGTAGCGGCTTTTCATGCCCAGCAGTGTGTGGAAAAATCTCTGAAAGCCTTGCTGGAGTTTCTGGACCGCCCGGTTCCGAAAGACCACTCCACGATTCGGCTGTACGGCCTGGTCGCCGATGTGCTGGGTATGGCGTTGGATCGGGATATGCTGACTGACTTGGACGATCTATATATCAATGCCCGTTATCCGGGTGAACTTGGCCTATTGCCTTACGGCAAGCCTTCCCAGGAAGATGCCCAAAGGTTTTACGAGTTTGCCGCTGAGGTTTACCGGAAGGCCTGGGAGTTGGTTACAGGGGAACAACCAGAAGTGGGACGCAGATAACAGGCCGGAACCAGGCAATTATAGATCGGTAGTATCATAGAGGGCAGATACATTGCCGTATAACCGGCGTACAGGTTGCACCGTTGTTGGTGATAGTTTTACTATGTACAGAATTCGGATTACTCAGGCGGACTTGCATCCCCATCTGCGGGCACGGATGCATCAACGAGGCATTACTCTGGAAGAAATCGAGCAAACCCTGAATGAGGGCTGGGAAGCCACCGATGCCAAACCTGGTACATTGGGAAGAGCGATGGTCTTTCGGTATGAAGCAGAATGGGAGGGGCAGTTCTACCAGGAAAAAGAGGTGACGGTGTATTACAAAGTGACTGATAAGGGGATTATCTTGTTGACGGTTAGAGCCCGGTATGGGCAGGGTTTTCCAAGGAGGTAAAAAATGAAGATTGAGTACGATTCGGTTCGGGATTTGTTGTACATCTGGTTTGGTCTTCCAGGGGAGAGGGCGGCGAAGACCGAGACCATAGTGCCCGGGGTGTATGCTGATTTTGACAGAGAGGGGCGGTTGCTGGGCATTGAGGTTCTGGATGCCTCAGAAGTGTTGCGGCACAAGGTTCAGTTCGAAGTAGAACTGGCGCCTCCCTCTGCCGAAAAGGTTCCTGCTTAATGTGATAAATCGGCATCATCAGCACCCTATTGAAAGATAAGAGGCAATTGGCCATGCCGACGGCTTTGGAATTGACCCGAGATGGATGGAAGCCTTATCTGGAGGCTGCCCGACGCCGTCCGGCTCCGCCGGAGCCAACGCCGGCAGAGCGACGCGAACGCGCACGCCTGTTGGCCCGCGTTCGTGAGGCTGCGGAGGCATTGAAGACTCACTTTGGGGCCAGACGGGTAGTGCTCTTCGGCTCGCTGGCACATGAGGCCTGGTTTGCGCCCGACTCCGATGTGGACTTGGCCGTGGAAGGTCTGGCAAGCGATGACTATTGGCGAGCTTGGAGGTTGGCAGAGGAGATTATTGGTGATCGCTTGGTGGACTTGATTGAGATAGAGACGGCAGGGGAGTCCCTGCGTCGGGCGATTGAGCGCTATGGAGTAGAGCTATGAACGCTCTGTACCTGGAATTGGCGGAGCGAATCCGTGGTGAGATGAATAGGGCGTTTGCCCGCGGGGCAAGCGGGTTCATTGGCAGCCATTTGGCGAAGGAACTGAAGGCGGTGACCGGAACCGCTGCACTCGTCCGGAGGCGATGGATAGCCCCTGCGGACCAGGAACCTGAGGAGACTCTGATCGGATGATAGGCAAGGCGTTGCGCCTGATGATCCGCATAATGGCTATGCTGGTGACGGTGATCTTGTTCCTGCTGAACGGACATGAAATAGCAAATGCAGCTTTGCAAATTGAAACCGCACTGCGCCTGAGGCCGGAGAGCGCTTCTACCTGGCTCCTCAATGGCCGAAATGCCTGGCTGGCGGGGAAGTGCTCAGAAGCCAGGGAAGCCTGGCGGCGGGCCGTGGTGCTGGCTCCCCAGAACCGGATTGCCTGGCTCCTTTACCTCCTCAGCGGGCCGAAGGACCTGCAGCCTGAGCCTGCCGTGGCCGAAGGGCTCACAAGCTACTTTGACTTCCAGGGCGATAGGGCTCGGAGTGCTGAAAAGTGGGAAGAGGCACTGGAGTGGTATGAGAAATCCTTCCCCCTGGTTCCCGATGTCTCAACGGCTAACCGGTTGGAATCGGTCTATTTGAAACTGGAGCGCAAGGGCGAAGCCATCGCTTGCTGGGAGGAGCTGGCTGAATCCTTACCGGAAACTGACCCGGAGCACTGGTGGGCTCTGGGCCGGGCGGCGGAGCTGCGGGAGGATTGGGAAGGGGCTGCAAGAGCTTACGGCCATGGGGCCGAATTGGCTCCCAAGCCCTACGATTACTGGATGCACCAAGGGGCAAACTATGAGCGGCTGAAGGAGTGGGGGCGCGCTGAGGGAGCCTACCGGAAGGCAGTGGAGGCCCGGCCGGATCTCCCCTACCGAGGCCAGCCCTGGCAGTGGGCGGTGCAGTTAGGCGATTGGCTGGCTGAAGCGGGCGATAAAGAGGGTGCTCTGGCTGCTTACCGCCAGGCCTTGGAGTGGAAGCCGGGGGATGAGGGGATAGAGGCGAAAATCCAAGCGCTGGAGAAGTGAAAGGAAAGTGCATGAGGAGGAGGTATGCAGACGGCAAAAGAATTGAAAGAGTTGATTGACCAATTGCCTCCTGAGTTCCAGGAAGAAGTGCGGGATTTTGTGGAATTTCTGCTTGAGAAAAAGGTGCTTAGGCCCAAAAGGGAAAAGGAAGTGGAGTTGAGGCTCGACTGGAGAGGAGCTCTTCGTGAACTGCGGGACAAGTACACCTCCGTAGAGCTACAGCACAAAATCCTGGAATAGTGGGGTGATTGATGTACCTACTTGATAGCAGTATATTTTTGGAATTGTTTCTCGATCAGGACAGGGCCGATGAAGTTGAGAAATTGTTGCGCTCCGTGCAAAGAGATGTTAGACAATTAGCAGAAGCGGCGCAGCAATTCAACCTTGACTTTGACGATGCGTACCAGTATGCCTTAGCAGAGCGCTATAACCTCACGATTGTCAGCTTTGATAGCGACTTTGTTTAAACGTTCTAACGTTCCAACGCAAAGACGTTCCAACGTGCAACGTTCAAACGTTCTAATGCTCCATGCTCTTTGCTCCGTGCTCCATGCTCCTTGCCCTTTGCTCCTTGCCCCTTGCCCCATGCTCCGTGCTCCCTGCTCCACGCTCTTTGCCCCTTGCTCTTTGCTCCGTGCTCCATGCTCCTTGCCCTTTGCTCCTTGCCCCTTGCCCCATGCTCCGTGCTCCCTGCTCCACGCTCTTTGCCCCATGCACTGTGCACCTTGCTCCATGCCCTTTGCTCCTTGCTCTCTGCTCCTTGCTCCATGCTCCGTGCTCTGTGCTCCTTGCCCCATGCCCTACGCTCTCTGCCCTATCCTTTTAGCTGAGGAGCAAAATTTAAGGAGGTGGCGGAGATGGCGAAGGTTGAGCTACCGACTAAGAAGCTGACCTATGAGGAATTCCTGGAGTGGTGCGATGAGGATACCTGGGCGGAGTGGGTTGATGGGGATGTCATCGTGTTATCACCTGCATCAAGGAGGCATCAGGAGTTAGCGGACTTTCTCAGCCGGGTCCTGGGCATCTTTATCGAAGTCAGGGATTTGGGTGTGTTGCTGAGCGCGCCGTTCCAAATGAAGACGGGACCCGATCTTCCAGGACGTGAGCCGGATCTTTTGTTTGTGGCCAAGGGAAGGCTCGAGGTTTTGAAGGAGACATATCTCGATGGCCCGGCCGACTTAGTAGTTGAGGTTGTCTCATCGGAGAGCCGGTTGCGGGACCGAGGGACCAAGTTCGCCGAGTATGAGATGGGCGGCGTTCGGGAATACTGGCTTTTGGATCCTGAGGAGCGGCGGGCCGACTTTTATCGGTTAGGGGAGGATGGACGTTACCGGATTATCGACCTTGAACCTGGCGGGATCTACCGCTCCATGGTATTGCCTGGCTTTTGGCTTAAGGTGGATTGGCTCTGGCAGGAGCCCTTGCCTCCTGTGTTGGAGGTGCTGAGGTGGACCGAAGGACGTTCCACGTTTGAACGTTGTTCTTGGAGATACGGGCGTTGAGTAGCGAATGACGGAAAATTGAAAGGAGGGGATGGTGATGGGAGCAAGGACGCTGGAGATCACGGCCGAGCTGATCCCCGAGGAGGAGGGCGGTTATACCGTCTACTGCCCGGAGTTGGACATCTACACCCAAGGGGACACGGTGGAGGAGGCATTGGCCAACCTCAAGGAGGCTGCAGAGCTCCACCTTCAGGAGATCGGGACGGAGGGTCTGAGGTTGCGCTCCATCGAGCGCCGCCGGATCTCCGTCGAGATCCCCTAAATGCGTGATTCCCAACGACTGCCCCACATCACGGGGGAACAGCTGGTGAAGGCGCTCCAGAAGGCCGGGTTCGAAATTGCCCGAAGGAAGGGCAGTCATGTGCAGTTACGCAAGGTCGTTGAGGGCCGGAAGATCACGTTTCCTGTGCCAGTGCACAAGGGGAAGAGCCTCAAGCCGGGAACCTTAAAGGGCATCTTGCGCAAGGCCAAGCTGACCGTTGCCGAGCTTGAGGAGCTGCTGCGAAGATGAACTTAGGGAAATAATGAAGCGTGGGAAATTAGCATTGCTTCGTTTTTCCCACACAGACCTCGGAGTGGGCAAACTTCGCCCGCTTTTATATCGGGAGGCGACTCGCTGATTGGATCATGGGGGTGCTCGAGTTCAAGAGCGGGATACAAGGCGAGAGGGTTGAAGATTGAACGAGGTGCGGCAGGACGCGATGAATCTCAAGGTGAAGCGAGACGGTGGGAACTTGGATGACCAGTCCCCACGTTCAACGTTCAAACGTTCAACGCTCTATGCTCCATGCTCCATGCTCTTTGCTCTTTGCCCCACGCTCCTTGCCCTTTGCTCTCTGCTCCTTGCTCCCTGCGCCTTGCTCCTTGCTCTACGCACCTTGCTCCATGCTCTTTGCTCTTTGCTCCCTGCCCCATGCTCCTTGCTCCCTGCTCCTTGCTCCCTGCTCCGTGCTCCTTGCCCTTTGCTCCTTGCCCCATGCCCTATGCACCGCGCTCCATGCTCCATGCTCTTTGCTCTTTGCCCCACGCTCCTTGCCCTTTGCTCTCTGCTCCTTGCTCCCTGCGCCTTGCTCCCTGCTCTACGCACCTTGCTCCTTGCCCTTTGCTCCTTGCTCCTTGCTCCTTGCTCCATGCTCTTTGCCCCGTGCTCTGTGCTCCATCTTAGGATTCCTGACAGGATAAACGAAATCATTTATGTGCTTGAAGATAATCGCGCTGATGTGATTGCAGGTGAAGGCGGTGCGGAGAATGCGATGGAGTAGGGGGCCTTTATACTTGGGGCGATCGCAGGGAAGCAGGTGATGAGCGATGGCGGAAGTCAAGGCGCCGAGCAGGCTCAGCTATGAGGAGTTTCTGGCCTGGTGCGATGAGGATACCTGGGCGGAATGGGTGGATGGGGAGGTGGTCATGCTTTCGCCGGCATCGAGTCGCCATCAGGACTTAAGGGATTGGTTGGCCTTTATAATCAGGGGCTTTGCTGAAGCTCATGACTTAGGAGTCGTGCGTACTGCACCTTTCCAGATGCGCTTAGCCGCTTTACGTCGTGGACGAGAACCCGACTTGCTGTTTATTGCAAAAGACCATCAGCAGCTACTCAAAGAGGCTTATCTGGACGGGCCTGCCGATCTGGTGGTCGAAATCATCTCGGCCGAGAGCCGGCTTCGGGATCGGGGGGAAAAATTCGCCGAGTATGAGATGGGCGGTGTTCGGGAATACTGGCTTTTGGATCCTGAGGAGCGGCGGGCCGACTTTTATCGGTTAGGGGAGGATGGACGTTACCGGATTATCGACCTTGAACCTGGCGGGATCTACCGCTCCATGGTATTGCCTGGCTTTTGGCTTAAGGTGGATTGGCTCTGGCAGGAGCCCTTGCCTCCTGTGTTGGAGGTGCTGCGGGAGCTCGGGCTGGTTTGATCGTGCATATCATATGATTCAATACCTGACCCGCAGACGATATATAGCGCATTTTTCGATGTTTGAACGTTCAAACGTTCAAACGGATCATGCCGACTGTTGAGCGATTGAGCTATAACAGGGCATAAAACTATTCGCGTTACGAACTATCTGTTGCTGATAGCAAGGAAATGATCAGAATTGAGTGAGCGGATTGAGATTAGCCCTCATGCTCGGGAGAAGATGCTTGACCAGTAATAGCCGGTGGCGAGGGAGGCTTTATGCGGTAAAGCAAGTAGCCCCGGTGGTAGCGGAGGAGACGGACAAGTTTGTCGTAGTAACGGTTTATGTTTACTATTTTTGACAGAGGTGGTGGCAAGGATGAAGATCATCTATGATCCAAGTGTAGATGCTTTGACGATCCGTTTTATCGAGGAGCGCGTTGAGTGTGAAGTGATCCGTCTTAACGACCAGGTGGCAGTGGACATCTGTCCGGGTGAGCGCATCGTGGCTTTAGAGGTGCTTGATGCCAGCGAGTTAATCCCTGGTCTAAAAGAGAAGGAGGTATCGCTGGAGAACATAGCAGTCTCGTCATCGTGAAGCTTCACACCACAGCGCGCTCGACCCACTATTCCGAAATCCGATATAATCAATCCGCCATTCGCTTTTCGCAATTCGCAATCCGCCTTTCGCAATTTCCTCTTGACATCCCCTTTCACTTTTTGGTAAAATCGGCTATGCCATTCGGGGAGACAATGGAGATGTCCTCCGGAAAAAATAAATCGGTTAGATCCATGTCTCACAAGGATTTTCGGCCTATCTGAGGGGATAGGAATGGGGAAACTCTGTGCACAAGTATGGGGTAGCAGGCCAATCATATTGGCCGTTAGCACGTTGAACGTTCTAACGTTCAACGCACCATGCTCTCTGCTCCGTGCTCCATGCTCTTTGCTCCCTGCCCTATGCTCTACGCTCTTTGCCCCATGCTCCATGCACCTTGCTCCGTGCTCTTTGCCCCTTGCCCCATGCGCCATGCTCCGTGCTCTATGCTCTCTGCTCCTTGCACTGTGCTCCGTGTTTCAACGTTCTAACGTTCCAACGCAAAGGCGTTCCAACGTTTAACTTTAACGAATACTGTCAGTGAGGTGATAGGGATGGGAAAACTCGTTTTGGATATTCCTGGCGAGACCTTGTTGGCGTTGAAGGTGGCTCCTGAAGAAGCCGGCGCAGTTCTGCGCATGGCAGCTGCCGTCAAGCTTTTCGAGCTGGGGCAGCTTTCGTCCGGCGCGGCGGCCCGGTTGGCGGGCGTGCCCCGCGTGGTCTTTCTCTCGCGGTTGGCAGATTATGGCGTAGACACCTTTCGCTTGACCGAAGAACAACTTCAGAGAGAAACGCGCCTTGCCTGATGTCATTTGCAACACCTCACCAATCCAGTATCTCTACCAGCTTGAGCTGCTGCATATCCTTCGTGCCCTGGCCGGAGGCGTGATTGTCCCACCAGCGGTGGTAGACGAACTTGCGGAAGGTCGAGCCTTGGGCGTGAACCTGCCCGACCTGACCGCGTTGGATTGGGTAACAGTTCGTCGCCCTGTCAGCGAGCTGGCTGAAACCCTTGGCCTCCGTTTGACAGGCACATTGGGATTACTGCTGGATGCCAAGAGCGCCGGCCTCATACCGGCAGTTGGCCCGTTCTTGAGTCGGTTGCAAGCGTTGCACTTTCGCGTGGCGCCGCATACTCGCGCTGCCGTTCTCAAACTGGCCGGAGAATGGACTCCGGAGCGTTGGCAGGAAGTGTTAGAACAAATCTATGGGACGGGCAGGTTTAGTTAGGGAGCCAATTGGGGAAGAGACGATATCGGCGAAAGATTGAGGGTCTGGAGAAAGGAATGAGGAGTTGTGGCTTACCCCCAGCCTGAAATTATAGTTGGAGGTGTAAAGCATGAGGACCAAAGATCGACTGGAAGAGCTCATTCGAGATATGCCGGAGGATCTCAAGGTAGAGATCTATGATTTTGCATGTTTTCTCCTTATGAAGCGGTACCGGGAGGATATTCGAGAGTGGAGCCTGTTTTCTTTGCGGCAGGCGTTGCAAGGGCTTGAGCAGGAGGAAGAACTTTACACCGAGGCCGATCTTAAAGTACGCTGGCAATGAAGCCTGGGAAATTAGCGTTGCTTCGCTTTCCCCACACAGACCTCGGAGTGGGTAAACTTCGCCCGGTTCTACTTATTGCCAAAGTTCCTGGTCCTTTTTCGGACTGGCTCGTAGCAATGGTATCAACTCATTTGGAACAGGCTATTCCTGGATTTGATGAGATAATAAGTGAAGAAGACCCCGATTTTGCGGCCTCCGGCCTTAAGAGAGCAAGTGTGGTCCGGATTGGACGCCTGGCCATAGTCGAAGCCAACCTCCTTCTTGGTGAAATCGGAGAGATATCTACTGAACGGTTGAACCGCATCCGGAGGCGACTCGCTGATTGGATCATGGGGGTGCTCGAGTTCAAGAGCGGGATACAAGGCGAGAGGGTTGAAGATTGAACGAGGTGCGGCAGGACGCGATGAATCTGGTCCGCGAGGTGAACCTCAAGGTGGGGCGAGACGGTGGGAACTTGGATGACTAGTCCCCACGTTCAACGTTCAAACGTTCAACGCACCATGCTCTCTGCTCCGTGCTCCATGCTCTTTGCTCCCTGCCCTATGCTCTACGCTCCTTGCCCTTTGCTCCGTGCTCCATGCTCTTTGCTCCGTGCTCTATGCACCTTGCTCCATCTTCGCAATTTCCTCTTGACCTCCCCTTTCACTTTTTGGTAAAATCGGCTATGTCGTTCGGGGAGACAATGGAGATGTCCTCCGGAAAAATAAATCGGTTAGATCCGTGTCTCGCAAGGATTTGCGGCCTATTTGATGGGATAGGAATGGGGAAGCTCTGTCCTTTAGATTGCGGATAGGTTAGCGAAGAGCACGGAGCTAAGAGCAATGAGCACCTTGCTCTCTGCCCCATGCTCCTTGCTCCCTGCTCTTTGCTCTTTGCCCCATGCTCTTTGCTCCCTGCTCCTTGCCCCATGCACCATGCTCCTTGCTCTCTGCTCCTTGCTCCCTGCCCCATGCACCATGCTCCTTGCCCCATGCTCCATGCACCTTGCCCCATGCTCTACGCTCCTTGCTCCCTGCTCTTTGCTCCTTGCGCCATGCTCCTTAGAGGTGAGTGGGAATGAGCCAGGCCGAGTTTATCGCCTATCTAGGGGCCCATCGGGTATCCATATTCCGTTTTGCACCTGACGAGTTGCGCGCTGAGGTTGGCTGGTGAGCCTGGCGGTCTCGGATGCCTCTCCGCTCATTAACCTGGCCCGTGTGGGCCGCTTCGATCTGCTGGCTGCCTTCTATGGTGAGATCGTGATTCCGCAGGCGGTCTACCAGGAGGTTGTGGTGCGGGGAGAGGGGCGTGAAGGCAGCAGCGATCATCATTCCAACGTTCAAACGTTCTAACGTGCAACGTTCGAACGTGTTAGGAGTGTGCCATGAGCAAGGGGAAAGTTCATCCAACCCAAGAGATATATGGGCCAGCCGTGCTGACTGGGATCCCTGTCACGGAGGAAGAGTATCTGGAGATCTGCGATGAGGACCTCAAGGCGGAGCTCATCGGAGGTGTGCTGGTGGTGAGCACGCCCGCCTCCGTCCGGCATGAGCAACTGCAGGGGTTCTTGCTGACCTTGCTGCGCGCCTATGTGGAAGCTCACAATCTCGGCATGGTCTTGGGATCACGAACACCGATGCGCCTTAAGGATGAATATTTCGAACCGGATATCCTATTTGTGGCTCGGGATCGTCTGGAGCGTCTGGGAGAGGTCTTTCTCGATGGGCCGGCCGACTTGGTCATCGAGATCGTCTCTCCGGACTTGCGAGCCTTGGATCGGGTCATCAAGCGGCAGGTCTATGAGAAGCATGGGGTGCGAGAGTATTGGCTTTTAGATCCGGAGCGGCATTCTGCTACATTCTACCTTTTAGAAAAGAATAGGTTCGAGGAGGTCCCTATACAGTATGGGATCTACCGCTCCATGGTATTGCCGGGCTTTTGGCTTAAGGTGGATTGGCTCTGGCAGGAGCCCTTGCCTCCTGTGTTGGAGGTGCTGCGGGAGCTCGGGCTGGTTTGATCGTGCACACGATTCAACACCTGACCCGCAGCCGGATATAGCGCATTTTTCGATGTTTGAACGTTCAAACGTTCCAACGTGTAACGTTCAAACGTTCTAACGCTCCATGCTCTTTGCCCCATGCACCATGCAAGGGAAGGAGGAAGCCATGAGCTTGAAAGTAATGGTAGTGGATGAGCACAAAGAGCTCCTAAGGGAGCCTTATGTGGTGCGCCTTGGTGGCTGGACTCTCGAGAAGTATCTTGAAGAGGCGCCTGAGCACCTCTTTTCAGAGTTCGTGAGGGGGGAGGTGATAATGTATTCTCCAGCTACCGCTGAGCACCAGGATTTAGTTGGTTTCCTTTATAGGCTCTTAGCTGGCTACTGTGAAGCAAAGAGGTATGGGAAGGTCTTAATTGCTCCGGCAGCAATCCAGCTTTCCACGGATGTAGTGCGTGAGCCAGACCTTTTTGTGCTCCCTCCAGAGGAGGCGCCGAAGGCAAAAGGTGTACCACTTCTGGTCCGCCCCGCTTTAGTAATTGAGGTTATGAGTCCTTCTACTCGGACTATTGACCTTCTGGAAAAGGCGGAGGATTACGCCTTGGCGGGGATCCCGGAGTATTGGGCGGTCGATCCTGAGCACAAAGAGCTCATCATCCATCGGTTGGAGGGGGGAAGATATAAGGCAGAGCGCGCTAAAGAGGGAAAGGTAAGAAGCCTCTCCTTGCCTGGCTTCTGGTTAGATGTGGGATGGCTCTTTGGGGACCCGCTACCACCTGTAACCGAATGCTTGAAGGAGATTCTAAGTGGTGAGCATGAGATGTGAAAGTCACAAGGTGAAGAGCGGGTTCGGTTCCTTATTGATAGCGGGGCTACCTATTCCCTTCTTCCTGAACCCGTCTGGAAGAAGATAGGCCTCGTTTAGCGAACTTCGGATAGGGGAGCAATGAGCATCATGCTCCTTGCCCTCCGTTCCTTGCTCCTTGCTCCACGCTCCTTGCTCCATGCTTCGTGCCCCATGCTCTACGCTCTTTGCCCTTTGCACCATGCTCTCTGCTCCTTGCCCCATGCTCTCTGCTCCATGCCCTCACAGTATACTGGACGAGTAAGGTAGACAGATACTGGCGTAAGGTAGGCCGATGATGCGTGTGCGCTACGATCCGGAGGCGGATGTTCTCATGATCCTGCTCCGGGATGCCCCGCCGGTGGATGCGCTGGAGGAGCCTAAGGGGATCATCATCAGCTATGGGGAGGATGGCGATCCGGTAAGCGTTGAGTTTTTGAACGCATCCGTCCGTTTGCCATTTCAGATATCCCCTGCACGGAGCTATTCCATCTTTTCAAATCCGAAATTCACTGGTGAATTGCGAAATCGAAAAGATAGGATGGCCGACTCAGATTGCGAATTGCGAATCTCGAATTGCGGAATTGAAAAGTCGTGCCAGCTCCGTGCTCAGGATTCCTGACAGGACAAACGAAATCATTTATGTGTTGGAGATAATTCCGAAATCCGCATTCCGCATTCCGAAATAGAAGAGATGGGCAAATCCGATCTCGAGCAGCGCACGAAGGCCTTCGCACTACGGGTGGTTCGCTTCGTGGCTTCGTTGCCCAAGAACAGGGTCACAGATGTCTTGGGATATCAGCTGCTCAAATCTGCGACCTCTATCGGTGCTAATTATCGCGAAGCCAATCGTGCTGTATCCCATGATGATTTCATCCACAAGATAGGTCTCGTAGAGAAAGAAGCCAGTGAATCGCAATATTGGCTTGAGCTGTTTGAGGAGGCTGATATTGGGGATAAGGAGGATCGGGAGTGGCTGGTGAGGGAATGCGGGGAGCTGCTTGCCATATTCACTGCGATGGGGAAAACGGCCAAATCCCGTCGAAGCATCAAACGATAGGATTGTAGTTTTGGATTGCGAATTTCGAATTGCGGAATTGGCTCTTCGCCATTTCTCATTTTCGCAATCCGCCTTTCGCCTTTCGCAGTTTCAATTTAGAGGTGAGTGGGAATGAGCGAGTTAGAAAGGATAGTAGACATAATTAAGGCATTACCTCCCGACCTTCGGAAAGAGGTGGAAGATTTCGCCCTGTTTCTGCTTGAGAAGAGACAGCATCGGAAACAGAAAAAACTACGCTTGAGCTGGGCGGGGGCCCTTCGGGAGTACCGCGACCGCTTCACCGCCTTAGAATTACAAAAGAAGGCGCTGGAGTGGTGGGGGGACTAATGTACTTGGTAGACACCAATGTCTGGCTGGAACTGATTTTAGATCAGGAGAAGGCGGCAGAGGTGCGCCGCTTTTTCCTGGAGGTAGAGGCGCATTTGCTTGCCATTACAGAGTTCTCTCTCTATTCCATAGGGGTCATCCTGACTCGTCTTAACAAGGATGATATATTTGAGGACTTTCTTTCAGACACCATAGAGGACTCTGGTGTTATGAGGATTTGTCTGGATACGGTTGACCTCAAACAGGTGCCTATAATCCGACGCCGATATCAGCTGGACTTCGATGATGCCTATCAGTATGTGGCGGCTGAAAAGTACGGCTTAGTATTGGTAAGTTTTGATTCGGATTTTGATCGCACTGAACGCGGCAGGAAAACACCTGCAGATGTTATTGGAAAGTGAAATTCTAAGGTATTGGCTTATAAATCTCAATCCAAATGGGGAAACTCTGCCTCTTGGATTGCAAATAGGAAAGCAAGGAGTACCATGCACCTTGCTCCCTGCCCTCTGCACAAGTATGGGGTAGCAGGCCAATCATATTGGCGTTGGCACGTTGAACGTTCCAACGTTCAACGCACCATGCTCTCTGCTCCTTGCCCCATGCGCCATGCTCCTTAGAGGTGAGTGGGATTGAGCGAGTTAGAAAGGATAGTAGACATAATTGAGCTGGGCGGGGGCCCTTCGGGAGTACCGCGACCGCCCAGCGTTCCAACGTTCAAACGTTCCAACGCAAAGACGTTTCTCTTGACTTCAACAAACGATAAGAGAACAAGGTCCCGACTGAGGTAAGTTTTTCTTGACTTCATTCTTTGCGGAATATATGTCAATTATCACGGCGTTGCTCTTTCGTAATGAACCAAAGCAACCAGACAAACGAATGAACCCAACAACCCCAATAAACCCAATAAACCCAAAAACCCAATGAACCCAGCAAACCCAACAAACCCAAAAACCCAATGAACCCAAAAAACCCAAAGAACCCAACAAACCCAACGAACCCAATAAACCCAAAAACCCAAAAACCCGACCAACGATAACATGAAGATTACTCGCTTCGAAGACCTTGACTGCTGGCAAGAAGCCAGAAATTTGGTTAATAGTGTTTATCGGGTTTGTAGGGTTATTGAGTTGAAAAAAGACTACAGTTTATCTGACCAGGTAAAAAGAGCAGCGACTTCAATCATGGCAAACATTGCTGAGGGGTTTTCAAGAAAAGGAAACAAGGAATTCATCCAATTTCTTTTCATATCTAAATCATCAGCTGCAGAACTCCAATCACATCTCTATGTTGCCCTAGACCAGGGCTATATTGATCAGGCACAATTTGATGAGATTTACGAACAAGCCAATAAGACCGCAATGATCATCTCCGGCCTCATCAAATACCTCCGCACCAAACAAACCAAACAAACGAAACCAACGAAATAAACGAGATCAACGAGATAAACGATATCAACGAGATAGACCCAACAAACCCAATAAACCCAAAAACCCAATGAACCCAATAAACCCAAAGAACCCAATAAACCCAATGAACCCAACTAACCCAACAAACCCAATAAACCCGATACCGATGCACGTGCTCGTGACCGGCTGTGCTGGCTTCATAGGCTGGAAGGTCACTGAATTCCTGCTGGCCGAGGGCCACACAGTAGTGGGCGTGGACAACCTCAACGACGCCTACGATGTGCGCCTCAAGCACTGGCGCCTGGCGCAACTGGAGGGCAAGCCGGGGTTCGAGTTCCATCGGCTGGACATTACGGACCGGGAAGCGTTACGACGTTTGTTCGTTGACACGTTACACGCTGAACGTTCTAACGTGCAACGTTCAAACGTTCCAACGTTCGATGCTGTGATCAACCTTGCTGCCCGCGCCGGCGTCCGCCAAAGCCTGGAGGATCCATGGACCTATTTTGATACCAATGTTACCGGGACTTTGAACCTTCTGGAGCTTTGCCGTCGCTATGGTGTGAACAAGTTCATCTTGGCCTCCACATCCAGCGTATACGGCATGAACGAACGGCCCTTTCGGGAGGACCAGCCAACGGATCGGCCTCTGTCTCCTTACGCTGCTTCCAAGAAAGCCGCTGAGCTGCTTTGCTACGCCTACCACCGTCTCTATGGAATGGATGTCATGATCCCCCGATACTTTACTGTCTATGGCCCTGCGGGGAGGCCTGATATGAGCATCTTCCGATTCATCCGCTGGATCGCCGAAGGCGAACCGATGGTTGTCTATGGGGATGGCACCCAGGAACGGGATTTCACGTATGTAGATGATATTGCCCATGGCACCGTCTCCGCCCTTCGTTTCCTCCTCTCCTCAGACCCTGCCCATCGTGCTTCACCTGTTTATGAAATCATCAACCTTGGAAGCGACCATCCTGTGACGGTCAATTGCGTAATCGCTCTCATAGAGAAGCTTTTGGGAAAGAAAGCAGCGGTCGTGCACAAACCTGCTCATCCGGCCGATGTTTTTGCTACCTGGGCGGATATCTCAAAAGCCAAGCGGCTTCTCAACTGGGAGCCAAGAACGAGCCTTGAGGAAGGTCTGCGTCATGCGGTGGACTGGTATCTGGAGAACCGAGACTGGGCAAAGGGGGTAACGCTGCCATGAGCGAAATGTTTCCGGAAAGGTTGGCCATAATTGGCTTGGGTTATGTGGGCCTGCCCTTGGCTGTTGCCTTTGCTAAGCATTTCCCTGTAGTAGGTTTTGACATTAATGAAAAGCGGGTTCAGGAGCTCCGCAGTGGCTATGATCCCAATGGAGAGCTTCATCCAGAAAAGCTGCGGAATCCCTCTCTTTATTTCACAACCGATCCTGGGGATCTCAAAGGTTGTGATCTCTTTATCATCACCGTTCCCACGCCCGTGGACCGAGCGAAGCGCCCCGATCTCTCGCATCTTCAAGAAGCTTCTCGCCTGGTAGGGCGCGTCCTCTCCGAGGGTTCTGTGGTAGTTTACGAGTCCACAGTTTACCCAGGTTGCACGGAGGAAGTCTGCATACCGATCCTTGAGCAGATGTCAGGCCTTAAAGCGGGGATGGATTTCAAGGTAGGATACTCCCCCGAACGGATCAACCCAGGAGATCAAGAGCACACGTTGGAGAAAGTGGTCAAGGTGGTAGCAGGTCAAGATCCGGAAACTACTGAACTCCTTGCTCGGATATATGGTTTAGTGGTAGAAGCTGGGGTTTATAAGGCCCCGGACATCCGCACGGCCGAGGCTGCCAAGGTAATTGAGAATATCCAGCGAGATATTAACATCGCCCTTATGAACGAGCTTGCCATGCTTTTTAAGCGTTTAGGATTGGATACATGGGAGGTATTGAAGGCAGCCCGGACTAAGTGGAACTTTCTGCCCTTCGAGCCCGGGCTGGTGGGTGGGCACTGTATTCCCGTTGATCCTTATTACCTTGCTTATAAGGCCCAGGAGGTAGGGTATCATCCGGAGCTTATTCTGGCGGGACGGCGGATCAACGACGGCATGGGAGCGTATGTGGCCCGGGAAACGGTGAGGCTCCTGATCCGGGCCGGGCGGCGGGTGAAGGGGGCACGGGTGCTGGTGCTCGGAGTGACCTTCAAGGAGAACGTGCCTGATGTGCGGAATACGCGAGTGGAGGAGCTGGCTCGGGAGCTGCAGGAGCACGGGATGGAGGTCTTCGCATATGATCCCTTGGTAGGAGAAAAAACCTATCAGGCCCTGGGCCTGACTCCGGCCTCCGATCCCTTTGCGGGGGCGTTTACCGGGGGCTACGATGCCCTCATCCTCGCTGTTCCTCACCGCTCCTTCCGGGAGCGTCCCCTGGAGGATTTCCTGGTCCTTCTCCGGGATGATGGTCTGCCGGGTGTTTTCGTTGATGTGAAGGGCGTCTTCCGGGACTGTCTCTCCCGGGAGGGGTTTCTCTACTGGTCACTGTGAGAGGCTCTGGGGAACCCAAAAAGTTCACCCAATAAACTCAACAAACCCAACCAACCCAATAGACTCAATAAACCCATGCTCACAATCAGGTGCTTCGAGGACATCCAGGCCTGGCAGACCGCAGCCATCTGAACCGCCAGTGGCTAACCCAACGAACCCAACAAACCCAATAAACTCAACAAACCCAACCAACCCTATGCATGCTTTAATCACCGGCGACGCGGGCTTTATCGGCTCCCACTTGGCGGAGGCCCTGCTGGAGCGGGGCTGGCAGAAGAGGAAAGAGGAAGTGAGCCGGGATCGCCCTGCAACAAGTTGGTGGAAGCCAGGGGCGGCCGTTTGATTGAGATACAGGAGGCACCATGTGTGGTATCGCCGGCATTGCCCTGAACCCAAACCGAACACTCCCTGACCTGCAAGAACGCCTGCTGGCCATGCGGGAGGCCATGACCCACCGCGGCCCAGATGACGCTGGCCTATACATCTGTCCTGATGGCCGTGTGGGCCTGGCCAATCGCCGCCTGGCGATACGAGATCTTTCCCCGGCTGGTCACATGCCCATGTCTAACGCCGAGGGCACGGTGCGGATCACCTACAACGGCGAAATCTATAACACCGATGAAATACGCCCAGAATTGGAGCGCTTGGGATTTCCTTTCCGCTCCCGCAGCGATACAGAAGTTATCCTGCATGGTTATGAGGCCTGGGGTACAGAGGTGGTGCAGCGGCTGCGGGGAATGTTCGCCTTCGCCATCCTGGATTTGCGCGGTGGAAAGCCCTCGCTCTTTCTGGCTCGCGATCGTCTCGGCATAAAGCCGCTGTATTATGCCCAGGTGGATGGGATGTTCTTGTTCGCCTCGGAATTGAAAGCGTTGCAGGCATCGGGGCTGCTCGGCCGTGAGATAAGCCCAGTTGGGTTGGTAGGTTATCTGATGTTTGGCTCGGTGCCGAACCCGTGGACGATCTACGAGGGCATCTGGGCGCTGCCACCAGCCTCCATGCTGACCTGGCAAGATGGGCATGTGGAGATTCGGCCCTACTGGAGGTTGCCAGCCGACACGGTAGAACCCCGCAGTTACAAGGAGGCGGTTGAGCAAGTTCGGTTCCATTTGCAGGATGCGGTGCGCTCGCACCTGGTAAGCGATGTGCCGTTGGGTGCATTCCTGAGTGGCGGGCTGGACTCCAGCACAGTGGTGGCGCTGATGCGGCGGGCAACGAGTGGGCCCATCCGCACGTGCTCAATGGTTTTCGAGGAGAAGGAGTATAGTGAGGCGCCCTATGCCAGGGCGATGGCGCAAGCAGTGGGTGCGGAGCATTATGAGAGGGTAATTACGGCACAGGACGTTTTGAACGAACTGGACAACATCCTCCGCGCTATGGATCAACCTACCGTGGACGGTGTCAACACGTATTTCGTTTCCAAGACGGCCCGCGAGGCGGGGTTGACGGTGGCCCTATCCGGCCTGGGAGGAGACGAGTTATTCGGCGGGTATCCAAACACGTTTCGGGGTGTGCCTCAGATGGTAAAGGCATTGCGCCTCGCACAGCGTGTGCCAGAAGCGCCTTTACTGGCCCAGAAGGCCATAGAGTGGTTTGGCATAGATGAGCGCTGGAGCAAAGTGGCCGATGCGCTGGGTCGCCCGGTCTCTCCAGCCAGCGCGTATCTTGTGCGGCGGGGGCTCTTCTCCCCCAGCGAGGTTCGCGCTCTGGTGACACCCGAGGTCTGGCATGCTGCCTTGCAGGCATTTGATCCTGTAGCATATGTAGCGGAAC
>Ga0080004_1128760_pt1 | contig 26538 bp, 18 predicted proteins | sample WasSprMetagenome_FD_69207 | JGI IMG/M metagenome (GOLD analysis project Ga0080004, IMG submission 69207) | Sulfidic aquatic microbial communities from Washburn Spring, Yellowstone National Park, USA - WS (SPADES assembly) (version 2) | ecosystem: Environmental > Aquatic > Thermal springs > Hot... | reverse complement strand
GAAGCCCCCCTGGCGGGGGGTTGTAGGGGGGTGTCCCCCCACAAAACCAAAATAGGGGGCGAGTAGCCCGCATTAGCAACCCCGCCACGAGTGGGACCCAGGACGCTGGCGAACCCTAAGCCTACGGGGGTGGGCAAACGGGGGGTCCAGGGGGGCGAAGCCCCCATGGCAGGGGGTTTGGGGGATGTGCCCCCAAAATAAAAAAGAAGGGGCGAGTAGCCCGCATTAGCAACCCCGCCACGAGTGGGGCCCAGAACTCTGGCGAACCCTAAGCCTACGAGGGTGGGCAAACGGGGGGTCCATGGGGGCGAAGCCCCCATGGCAGGGGGTTTGGGGGATGTGCCCCAAGAACCTTAAGAAGGGGGAGAGTTGCCCACATTAGCAACCTCGCCACGAGTGGGACCCAGGACGCTGGCGAACCCTAAGCCTACGGGGGTGGGCAAATGGGGGGTCCAGGGGGGCGAAGCCACCCTGGCGGGGGGTTGTAGGGGGGTGTCCCCCCACAAAACCAAAATAGGGGGCGAGTAGCCCGCATTAGCAACCCCGCCACGAGTGGGGCCCAGAACGCTGGCGAACCCTAAGCCTACGGGGGTGGGAAAATAGGGGTCCAGGGGGCGAAGCCCCCCTGGCGGGGGTTGTAGGGGTGTCCCCAACGAAACCAAAAAGAGACGAGCAGCCACTATTAGCAAACCAGCCACGAGTAGGACCTAAAACATTGACAAGCCGTTAACCAACGAGGGCGGGGAAATGGGAAGCCCACAGCACACCCGTTACTCTTCTTCCTCTTGTTCTCCTTCTTCAATCGGCGGGCTTTTTATTGGCTTGTTAAGGACGGCATAAAATTGCCCGCCAAGGTGATGGAGTGGCTTTAATTCTTCTTCCTCCAGCTTCCAGACTTTATCAAAAGCCCCCTCTACAACCTGAGCCGCTACTACTTGCCCCACAAATAGAGTGTGGTCCCCAGTGGTGAAAGCATCGGTAAGGACGCACTCTATGTGCCCTATGCACTCTTCCACCAAAGGCACATCAAGCTCTAAAGCGTCAACAGGCGTTATCTTAGCCTTAGCAAACTTATCCACATCGCGGCCGGAATAAGTCCCGCATATTTCCACGGCCTTGAGGAGAGAGATGTTGGGGATGTTTATTGCAAACTGCTCGCTCTTTTTGATTAAATCGTGGGTGAAGCGGGCCGGATGTATTGCTACCCCAACTAATGGCGGGGAGAAGCTCAAAGGTGTCAACCAGGCCGCACTCATGACGTTTTCTCTATCCTTGTAACGGGAAGTCACAAGCACTACCCCACCGGCATTTATCAGCCTCAAGGCTTGAGAGAGCGGTATCTCAACTTTCTTCATGTTCCCCTCCGGCTTGTTCTTTTTCTCTCTCCAGAAGGACACCGACCTCTCCAAAGCCAAGTTTATGGTAAAAACCTCTGGCGGCAAAATTGTCCGCTTCGGTTGAGACTTCTACTTCAATGCATCCCATCTGGAAGCAATTATCAACAACATGCTTTAAAAGGTGAGTTCCTATGCCTTTTCCCCGTTCGCCTTCTGCCACTACGAGCTCATCAATTAAGGCGACGAGGCCTCCGTGCGACAAGCTTTCCCGGAGCCAAACGGTGGCTAAGCCTTTGGCTTCCTCACCCTCTTCAGCGATGAAGGCCTTGAAGTTCTCCGAGGCAATGGCCTTTTCCCAGCGCGCTGCAAATTCCTCGTAAGGGGTGATTTCTAAATCTACGAACTCCTGAAGTTGTGCAATTAATTTCCAAGCCGCTTTGGCGTCTTCCTTCCCCGCTTCTCGGATTTTAAGGCGCATATTTGAAGGGATGGCGAGCAGCATCTTTTTCATTCAGAATCTCTTCCAGCACTGGGCGACCCTCAATAGCTTTACGGATGGCAGCGCGCATAGCTTTGAAGTTGTTCAGCTCAATCCTTCTCTCAATAGCTGCCGAGGGATGCACGAAAGCGTTCACTATCATGACGATTTTGTCCAAGATAGCCTCGGGCAGGGTCCCATCATTAATCATCCAGTCAATAGCTTTGTTTATCCCTCTGGCCGCTACCTCGTAAATCTGGTGGCGCTGGCGGGCGGTGCGGACGGTCACAGTCGGGACCAGGATGACTTTAGGCCTTTCTCTGATTACGGCCAACTCGTGGCCGGGGCGCTCTTCTTTGAGAGCTCGCTCGGCAGCTCTGCCTACGGGGCCATCTTTTACCCCCATCACTAAGTCTATGTGAGCTATTTCGTGGAAAGGCGGCCCCGAAAACCCTTCACCAACGGCAAAAGTCAGGTCAAAAGTTCTTTTGTTTACCTGGTAAGCTACTGGAAAGGAGGCCTTTACCGTTTCATTGCCCAAGTGGTATTCTACTTCGCGGCGCGGTATCTTACCCAAGGCTTCCAATTCAAAGCGTATTTCCTCACGGTCTTCCCGGCGGAAAGCATCGCCTGGCATCATCGGGAAGCGCGAGTTGCCTACTTTTAGCCCCATCATCATTAGGCCTTCTTTCACCGCTTGGGTTGAACCTTGCCTGACCACAATGCGGATTATCTTCTGTATCTTCCTTTGCCATTCTCTGGCGGTGTCAAGGTCTCCTGCTTTTACGGCTTGGTATATTTTCTGCCATATATCGGGCACCAGGTTGGCGGAGGCCAAAATTGCCCCATCGGCGCCGGCGGCCAGGGCTGCTACTACCGTTTCATCGTGGCCGGTGAATATCCCGACTTCTCCCCATACTTTTTCAACGAGGGCCATGAGGAAGGGGATATCGCCTGAGGAGTCCTTTATCCCTATGACGTTTTCCAGGTCCAGGAGCGACCCCTCGGCCGTCCACCATTCGTGGTGGGTGCCGGCGCACTGGGGTATGTTGTAGAGGATGATGGGAATCCCGACTTTGTCCACGGCCCGATAGTGGTCGTATATTTCGTTGTAAGTAGGCTTGAGGTAGAAGGGTGTGACTACGAGGGCTGCATCGGCTCCGGCGGCTTTGGCGAAGCGGGTTAGCTCCAGTGTTTCTCTTGTGGAGGGGGCTCCGGTTCCGGCTATGACTGGGACTTTGCCGCCGGCTTCTTCCAAAGTTATCTCAATGACCCTCTTCCTTTCTTCTGAGGAGAGGTAGACGAATTCCCCCGTGGTGCCGGCAGCCAAGAAGCCGTCTACGTGGGGGAGGAGGAAGCGGATAAGTTCGCGGTAGGCTTCCTCGTCTAAGGAGCCATCGCTTCGGAATGGTGTAACTAAAGCCGGGAAAATGCCTTTGAACCAAGCTGGTTTCTTTCCCATCGCTACCTCGCTTTAAGGGTGTGTGCGTTTTTATCTTACCACATCCGGCCTAAACTCACAAAAGTTTTGGCTTTCTACCGTTCGCTTAGCGAGTTTTTGCCCAGCCCCATTTTTAAAGCTCTGAGGAGGACACCACCAAATTCCCTGGCAGGAGGTTTTGTCTCCCTGGACCCCAGTTTTGCCCACCCCCGTTGGCTGAGGGTTCGCCAGCGTTTTGGGTCCCACTCGGGGCCGGGTTGCTAATGTGGGCTACTCGCCCCCTCTTTTTGTTCTGGGGGCACATCCCCCAAACCCCCTGCCATGGGGCTTTGCCCCCCTGGACCCCCCGTTTGCCCACCCCCGTTGGCTTAGGGTTTGCCAGGGTTTTGGGCCCCACTCGTGGCCGGGTTTGCTAAGGTGGGCAACTTGCCCCCTATTTTGAATTTGTGGGGGGACACCCCCCACAGCCCCCCGCCAGGGGGCGAAGCCCCCTGGACCCCAGTTTTGCCCACCCCCGTTGGCTTAGGGTTCGCCGGCGTTTTGGGGTTAACCTCTCCCCAGGTCCTCCGCCAAATTTTCCCCCTTCCCTCGCAGGGAAGGGGGTCAGGGGGTTAGGTCGGAAAAGCCCCCAGTTCAATCAGGGTCGGCCTTCGCCGAACTTTTTCAAGGAGGCTGATTTTGGTCGGCGTGAAAAGGGGCACAATCCCCTGCCAGGGGGCGAAGTTGCCAGCCTTTGGCTCTTTGAAGAAAATGGGTATAATGCATTGGCAAATTCGCAGGGGAGGTGAGGGATGAAGGCCTTGCATTACACTGAAGTAGAACCCCAAGAAGTCTACGGAATCCCAGGGGTTACGGTACGATGGCTCACCGGTAAGAAAGAAGGCGCACCTAACTTCGCTTTCCGCATCTTTGAGATGGAGCCGGGAGCCGTTATCCCATCCCACCAGCACGATTGGGAGCATGAAGTGTTCGTCCTGGCCGGGGAGGGCCTCGTGGGAGTGGATGGGGAAGAAAGGCCTCTTAAAGAGGGAGATTTCGTGCTGATTCCTCCAGGTGCCAGCCACAAGTTCATAAATACCGGAAACGGGGTGTTTCGCTTCATTTGCGTCATACCCCTCAAAGGTGATACGAGGCCTTGAAGCACAAGCTCAATCTTTACGCCATCACCCTTAACTCCCTTCTAAGCGGCTTCAGAATGAACTTGATAAATGCAATATGGCAGCCTTTCGTCCTCAGTTTCGGGGTCTCTATGTCCTCTTTGGGCTTGGTTGAGAGCTTCTCCGGCCACCGAGGCATCGTCCCCGCTTTAGCTCAAGCAATTGGAGGATGGCTTTCGGATAGAAGGGGTCGCAAGCCAATAATAGTTTGGGGCAGTATCCTCACCTTTCTATACCTTGGATTGTGCCTGCTGGCCTTTTACTTGAGGGATTGGCGCTATATCCTACCAGCCGTCTTTTTCCTCGGCCTTTCAGCTTACTCCCGACCGGCCCGCGATTCCATGGTTGCCGATTCGGTCAAAGCCGGGGAATTAGGCGTTGCTTACAGTTTGGTAATGGCTGCTTTCCTCCTTCCAGGGATTTTTGCTCCCGCTATGGGCGGCCTTATGGCCGATAAACTGGGGTTCGGGAGCGTTTTTGCCCTGGGGCTGGTTTTAGAAGCGCTCGCAGTTTTACCTATAGTCGTTTGGGCTCAGGAAACCATAGTTTACAATCCTCCTACAAAGGGACTGACTCTAAAGCGCTTTTCCATTCCGGCCCATCTCTTGCCTTTTTACGCAACTACAGCTGCCGACTTTTTCTCTTGGGGATTGGGTTACGGCATAATTTATGGGATGCTGGCTAAGACCTACGGTCTTTCCTCTTCCCAAATCGGGCTTATAGTGAGCGCTTCTTCTATAGCCTGGCTTGTTTTCCAAATGCCTGCGGGTAAGCTTATGGACCGCTTCGGGGGCTTTAGGCTAATGGTGATTTCGGAGGTCCTCGGGATTCCCTTGATGATAGGGTGGCTTTTTGCTCGCTCCATGAAGGCTTTTATCCTATTGCAAATCCTTTGGGGGCTGGTGGCGGCGACTTGGGTGCCGGCCCTGCAGTCTTACATAGCTTTAAAAGTCCCTAAGGAAGAAAGGGGCGAAGCCATGGGCCTCTTGAGCGCTTTCCGCGGAATTATCTCTTTCCCTTCCCCTCTCTTGGGCGGCCTCCTCTACGAAGTTACGGGAATTTCAGGGCCGATTTTAGCCAACTTGGCTGGAATAATCGTGACCATTGCTATGTTTTTGTTCTGGGTTAAGGAATGAAGGCGAGCAAAGAGGAGATAAGGCGCTCTGTCTGGGAGAGATTAGAGAGGGAAGACATCGCCGATTTCCCCAGGCCTTGTTACGGACGTATTCCCAATTTCAAAGGCAGCCGTGAGGCTTCGCTCTGGCTTTTGAGGTTACCGGAATTCCGAAATGCAAAGTGTGTCTTCTGCCCGCCGGATTACGTGCTTAAAAGCGTGAGAGACCTCGTGCTGAGGGAGGGCAAGGTTCTGGCGGCTGCTCTCCCCCACATGAGAGGCTTCGTGGAGCTTATCGGCCCGGCCGATACTTCTATCCGCGGGCTTGCTCGTTATGGGAGGCCTCTTAAGACTCCGGTTGACTTTGTAGTGCAAGGAAGCGTGGCTGTGGACCCGTTTGGTAATAGGTTGGGGAAGGGGACGGGCTATGGGGACCAAGAGATTGCCTACCTCAAGGAGCGGGGGCTTTTGCAGGAGGGCTTCAAGATTGCAACTTTGGTCCATGACGCCCAAGTGCTGGAAGACTTATCCCCCTTGATGGAGCAGCACGATATACCCGTGGATTACGTCCTTACCCCAAGCCGTTGGTTCATAGCGACGCCAGGCGATGGTAGGGCGCACGAAATCACAATCCACAAGGTTTGGGAGGAGGAGATAGCTGCTGGCAGGAAGAAGGTAGAGGTAAGGCTATGGCGAGGGCGCTTCCGCTCTATCTTCCGCGGGGATAGGCTTAAGCTCGGTTCGGTGGAAGCGAAGGTTGAGGCAGTAGTTTGGTATCCTTCTTTCAGTGCGATGTTAGCAGGAGAAGGGGTAGAGAGGGTCATTCCCGGAGCCAGAAGCGAGGAAGAAGCGCTTGAGGTTTACAGGCGGATTTACTCGCAGACGGAAGAAGAAAGGTATGGAGTGGTGGCTTTCAGGCTTTCGCTTTAGGAGGAGTGTGCTTATCGCTTCAATAAGTGGGGGGCTGGCCTTTTGGATTTATTTCCGTTCCCTCGCTCCAGGGCTCCTATCTTACGATTTCGCCGAATTTCAGTACCTACCGGCCAAATTGGGCTTACCTCACCCCAACGGTTTCCCTTTTTACATGCTTTTGGGGTGGCTTTGGTCAAAGTTGCCCATAGGCACTCTCGCTTTCAGGATGAACTTGCTTTCTGCTCTCTGCGGTGGGGCTGCAACTGCAGCCTTCGCCTTGCTTTTGGAAAAATTAACAGGGCAGGATTGGCTCGCTTTAGCCGGCTCTTTTTTCCTGGCTTTTCTCCCGGCTTTCCACTTCTATTCCACCGGCGCTGAAAGGTATACGCTCCTAATGTTTCTCCTTTTGGCTTCTTTCCTGAGCGGGTTATGCTGGGGTAGAAGCGGCCGGGTTAAACATCTCGTTTTAGGCTCTTTGGCAATGGGCTTGGCCTTAGCTACCCATCCTGTAGCTTTCTTAGCTCTCCCGTTCTGGCTTTTATACTCAGCTTTCTCCCGGCCTCGCTCCTTTCTGCAGGCTCTGCTCCCGACAATTGGAGCTTTACTTTTACCCTTAGCCCTTTACCTCTACATTCCGTGGAGGTGGATTGCGCTGGCTAAATATCCCACCCTCCCGGCGATTGGCGTTTCCGAGGCCGTAGTTCGGGGGCTGGCCTTCGTTTGGTATGCTCCGAAATTTTCCCTCAAGGTGCTATGGGATTATGTTGCAGGGCTAAGAGGGTTTGGCTTCGGGATGGTGAGAGGTGGCTGGAAGGAGGCGATTTCCTCGCTTGGCGACACGCAGGAGCTTTGGTTTGATCAATTCCCTCCGCCTATTTGGCCTTTGGCTCTCGTAGGTTCAATTTGGCTCCTTCGGGCCAACCCAAAGTTTTGGGTCAGCCTTGTGGGCTTCGCCGGACTGGATTTGCTCTTTACAGTTTACATAAAGCAAGGTAAGCCGGAGGCTTACCTTTTACCGGCCTTTGCCCTTTTTGCCCTTTGGCTTGCTTTAGGCCTTGCTGTCTTCATCGGAAAATGGGAAAAAGCCGGATTACCGAGGTGGATTTCTTGGGGGCTGGTAACCTTGTTGCTTTTGGGCCTCTACCAGCACGATGCTTCCGGCTTAAGCATTTCCCGGTTTTCCAACGTTGAAAGCTGGTGGCGTGAGGTAATCCATTACCCTCTTGAGGAAAGGAGCGCTTTAATTGCTCATTGGGGCGATTTGACCCCTCTTTGGTACCTTCAACAGGCGGAGGGGCTACGGCCTGACCTCATCGGCTTATTCCCGCCCGAAAGCAGCCTTGCCTCCAGATGGCTTTCCCAAGGCCGGGCTTTGTATCAGGCAGGTCCAACTCACGGTTTTGACCCCAATTTCCCAACCAAGTTTAAGTTGGTGCCTTGGGGGAAACTTCTGCGCATCTTCCCCCCTGAGGCTGACTTTTCCTGCCCGGCCGGCTTTCTTCCGGCCCCAGAAGTTTCGGAGTGGCCTCTGGCGGTAAAAGGGTGGGCGGTCCAGGAAAGCCATAAGCTTTTAGAAGTGTGTTGGGAAGCGCGCTCCAATTTCCCAGCCGACCTGTACCTCAGCGTGCGGCTTCTTTCGCCGGATGGGATGATTCTTTACCAGAAAGACGAGCCCTTGCTTCCCCAATGGTATCCGTACCCAGAAGTGAAAGCCAGCGAGGAAGGCCTTTTCGTAACTTACTTAAACGCACCTCCAGAGCTTCCCCCAATAGGCTACCGAATTGAGCTGGCCCTATTCACTATAAAAGGCGGGAGGTGGGAGCAAATAGGCTTCTCCCATTACCTTGGAGAAGCCCGCTTGGCTCACTCCAGAGGAAGGGGTAAAACCTCGCCCTTCGCTTTCCAAGTAGGTCCCTTCCGAGTAGTGGGGTTTGAAGCATCCAAAGAAGCGGTGCGGCCAGGAGACCCGGTTCGGCTGGAAGTGGTTTGGGAAGCAATCGCTCCCCCGTTAGCTGATTACTCCGTAGCCTTCAAGTTGATAGATGCCCGGGGGACGGTTAAAGTTACCGAACCTCAGCCTCTTTTTCCAGGTTACCCAACAGCCTGGTGGAGGAAAGGAGAAATGGTCAGGGGAATTTACACTTTCCAAGCCCCGAGGCACATATCCGGTAGGGCTTTTTGGGTTGAGCCAGTTATATTGTCCCCTTGGGGAAGGGAAAGCTGGAAGTGGCTGCCATTTTATGCCGGCCCGTTCTTTGTGCGGGATCGGCCCCATCTTTGGAGGCTTCCTGAAGGGGTAACAAAAGTAAGGTGCAAATTCGGAGAATTAGCCGAGCTTGCGGGATACACCTTGGAAGAGGGCAAAGAGCTTAAGCTTACCCTCTATTGGAAAGTGTTGAGCGAGACCGATAGCTCTTACCACGTTTTTGTCCACTTGATAGACGAAAATGGGCATATAGTGGCCCAACACGATGGCATCCCTTCTGGCGGTGCGGCCCCTACAAGCATATGGGTTGAGGGCGAGATAATAGAGGATGTGCATCTCCTCCCCGCTGATGTTCCTCCAGGCAAATACACCATCCTTGTCGGGCTTTACAACCCCCGAACTATGGAGAGGCTAAAAGCCGGCGTGCCCGGCGATGCTTTCCCTCTTAAGACCATAGAGCTAAACGGAACAAGGTTCAGCTTGGCAGAGTTATCTCTCCTTCTTCCAGCTTCCGTAGGAATTCCTTCTCCTCCTCTGTGAGGCAGGCTCTTTTTAAGAGGTCGGGGCGGCGTTGCCAAGTGATGAGGATGGATTGTTGCCTCCGCCAGCGGGCGATGGCTGCATGATTTCCCGAAAGTAGGACCTCCGGAACCTTGTAGCCACGAAAATCGGCGGGGCGAGTGTAATGGGGATACTCAAGTAGGCCTTGGGAGAAGGAGTCTTCAAAAGCCGCTGCTGGGTCCCCAAGCACTCCCGGAATAAGCCTCGTTACCGCATCCACAATGACCATGGCCGGGATTTCTCCCCCGGTGAGGATGTAATCACCGATGGATATCTCATCATTGGCCAGATAAAGCCTCACCCGTTCATCAACCCCTTCGTAGTGACCACAGATGAGGACTATGCGGTTGTGGCGAGATAGTTCCCAGGCCACTTCTTGAGTGAACAAGCGGCCTTTGGGGCTTAAGAGGATTACCGGAACCTGGGGCTTTTGCCCTTCCTCTAAGCCAAGGATGCTTTCCACGGCCCGGAAGATAGGCTCGGGCTTCATAACCATCCCACCGCCGCCACCGTAGGGATAATCATCGGTAACTTTGTGCTTGCCGGTAGCGTAATCCCTTATGTTGTGGATGGCAATGGATACAAAACCCCTCTCCCGAGCCCTTTTTATGATGCTTTCCTCAAAGACCCCCTTGAACATTTCGGGGAAGAGGGTCAGTATATCAAAATGGATGGCCATCTTATCCAGGGACCGAAGGGACTATGGGCGGTTCCCCCTTAATCCCCTCCACGATTTCAAAAGCTTTCCGGACCTTTTCCTCTGGCCCTTCTACCAAGAGGACGACCGCTCCTTGGGATTCTCCCAAGCCTCCTGCGGCAATCATTGTAGCTTCCACATCGGCCAAGATTTTAAGGGCTTCAATTTCCGTCACCACCTCGGCTCCGTGGACGGCCATTATGCCTACCTTATCGCCTGTGGCGTATTTCAAGCGGTAAATCCCGCACTTCCTAACCGCTTCCGGAACCGAGGGCACAAGTTTCTCCAATCCCACTGGAACTATAAGGTGAGCCCCGCGAGCCATTATGGTCCCCAAGGCCATCCCTATGGTTCCCCCCAATTCATTGGACATAAGAATGCCGACATGGCCCTGGGGGTCAACAGCGTTCGCCCCTTTTATGAAAACGTCATCAGCTCCGAAGGAGCGGATGGCTACTTTGGCTTCTACGTTTACCAGTTCGCCCTTGTGGAAGATAAAGGGGGCTTGCCTTATTTCAGGGGGAGTAGCCGAGAGTTTTCCATGGCCGATATAACCGGCAGCATAGGTGAACTTATCCACAGGCTTTCCCAGGAGTTCTTCGGCGATGTAGGCGGTGGTGGTGCCATTAGCTATGATTAACCAACCCTCGGCAAAGGCCTTTTTGACGTGCGGAAGCTGAACTACCGCTTTAGCGATGAGCCTTTTAGATTCGGGTGGATTGAGGACAATGACACCGGTGACGGTTTCCATGGTTATACCTCCTCTGGGCTAAAATAAAGCTTGGCAAGGTAATTATACCGCAAAAGCAAGATAGTCCAAACTGTTCGCGAGGGGAAAATAAAAAGGCGGGCCCGAAGGCCCGCCCGGGTGCCCCCTTGTTTCCCCTTCTTAGAAAGCGTAAACTTTGTCCAGCTCCTCGTCCGGCACATCCCAGACCACATTGTGCGGAGGAAGTGGCTCATACTTCATGAACTCAGGCATGCGGTCATGGGCCTTGGTGAAACCGGCGGCCTCGTTGAAGAGCCTCTCCTTCTTGAGGACCTCGAGCCCGTACTTGTTGGAATCCTCAACTGTCCAGTTAGTGCCCAGGACACCGTTGCACTCCTCAACAAGCCCCTCATAGCCGCTGGGGATGTCCAAGATGGCGAAAGCGATGAAGAGGCAGTGGCCGGTGGAGTCAATGAAGGCCGTGGCCGCCTGGAAATTGCGGGAAAGCTCGGCCTTCCGCACATCGCGCGGGTCGGCCTTGCCGCCAACGCTGAGGATTTCCGGAGCGATGGTGTAGCCGGAAGTGTGGTCGGCGCCCATCGTGGAGGTAGCGTAAGTGACGCCGATTCCTTTAACGGCACGCGGCTCGTAGGCGGGCATGTTCTGCCCTTTCACGCCGGGGACGCGGTTCCAGCCGAAGGCTTTCCCGGTGAAAGCGGCGCCGTTCCCGATTATGCGGCCAAGCGGGGTGCCCTTGCGCACTTCCTCATCCAGCAGGCGGATTGCCCCCTGCCAGTCGCCGAAGGGCAGAAGCCCAGCATCCATCGCTACCGCAATCGTGCCGCCAATCTCAATGGTGTCAATGCCGAGGTCATTGCAGAGCCAAATGAGCTTGCCGATGGCGTCCAGGTTATCAATTCCGCAGTTGGCCCCCAGCGCCCATGTGGACTCGTACTCAATGCAAGAGACGATTTCCTTGCCCTGCTCATCGTAATAGGTGTTGGAGCACTGGATGACGCAGCCGGGGTGGCAGGCATGGTTGTATAGCTCCTTGCCCAGACGCTTCTTGTTGTTCTCAAAGATGGCCTCACCTGAAGTCTTGGGAGCGCCCTCAAAGCGACCCTCGCGGAAGTTGCGGGTAGGATAGGCCCCGGCTTCGTTCAGGATGTTGACCAAGACTGCCGTGCCGTAGGTGTTGAGAGCGCCCTTGGGCTTGGTGATGTCGTGGGAGCGGAGGGCCTCCAGGAGCTTCTTGCGGCCCTGCTCAAAGAGGTCGGGGTTAGCAATTTCTACACCTGGGCCTCCTTCGTCGTCCACGATGATGAACTTGACCCCCTTAGAGCCGAGGACGGCGCCTGCACCACCGCGGCCGGAGTAGCGGCTTGGCCTCCCTTCAATGTCATTGAAGCAGACCCCAGCCGTAGCCATCCTCATCTCTCCGGCCACGCCTATGCCCATAATCCCAATCTTACGGCCGTAGCGTTCAAAGAGCTTGGGGTAAACTTCGTAGAGGCCCTTGCCTACATACTCATCGGCCGGCTCAAACTTGACGCCATCCTTGGAGATGTGGATGAGCCAGAATTTGCCCGGCTCCTTGGGGTAGCCTTCAATTATCACGCCCCTTATCCCAAGGCGAGCGAGGCGCTGAGGCCACTCGGAGCCAGCATTGGTTTCCTTTATACCACCGGTAAGGGGGGACTTGGTTCCTACGGAGACCCTACCGCTTGTAGGGGCATTGGTTCCGGTGACAATTCCCGGGGCCAGAACCACTTTGTTATTGGGGCCAAGGGGGTGACAGGTAGGGTCAACTTCGTCGTAAATGATGGTGGAAGTCAAAGCCCTTCCCGCCAGATGCTTATACTTTTCGGGGAGGTCCTCAAACTTGGCGGAAAGGTCGGTCATATTTATCCTGAGCAACTTCGCCATTTCTCCTACCTCCGTTGGTTTGGGGAACACCCGCTAACATTATACACGAAAAGGCGTGGAAAGGCAAATTTCATAACGCCTCTTGTTTTCCCCACCTTGGCTGATGACCCGCCAGCGCTTTTGGCCCCGCTCGTGGCAAGTTAACCTCTCGGCTGAGGTTTAGGTCGCGGGGGAGGCCACCCAAACCCCTGCCATGGGAGCGAAGCGGCGCTTCGCCCCTACGGCTTGCGATGGCGGTTATCAGGTTGCTAACGGAAGGATTTGTAGATAGAGGGGAGGAAAACCTTCCAAGGGTAGACTTTTAGCCAAACAGTGCGCTCTCTGAAGGCTTCGCCTTCCCTGCCGATAAAAGCCACATGGTAGAGGGTCCGCTCTTCCCAAGCCCAAGACTTAAGCCCCCACCGCACAGAGGCTGAAGCACCGGCCGGTATCGGACCTGACCAACGCACGAAGTCCCCTCCCACCTCCAAAGTGCCTGCATCGCAAGAAAGGGACTCAGGGATAAGCCGGGAGTTTTCCGGAAGGGGGATGAAGGCCAAGGCTTCGGAAGCATCGCCTAAGCCTGCATTCCGAAGGCTCAGAGTGCAAGAAATGGGGGAACCGGAAAGGACCTCCACCGGCTTACATTCCAGCTCCGAATGGCTCAAATCCGGCACCATAACCCCTACTTTGGCCCAACGGCGGAATTGAATGCCCTGCTCTTCTATGCCCATCCTGATTTCATGGCTTATTACTTCTCCAGCTGCTGCGGTCCCACTCACCAAGGTCTGGTAAGAGATGGTGACGGATTCGCCAGGGTGAAGCAGGCCTCGCCAAAATAGCGAAGAGGAAGCGGGGTCAAATGCTCCCGGCCCTCTCAAGCTTGATGGCAAAAAGGTCAAACTAATGGGGATTGTGTCCGATAAATAGGCGGTTATCGGCTCTGGCCCATCGTTCCTAAGGATTACAGTCCAGCTGACCGTTCCTCCGGGCTGCACGGACACCGGCTCGGCGAAGAAGGAGGAAGAGCCAAGCCAGGATAAGAAGCCTATGGCTCTTTCCATGCCCTCGGAGCGAGCTTCTTCCGGCAAAGCCTCAAACGGAAAAGCGAAGAAGGCCGAAGCCCCATTCCCCACCCGCCGCGCTAACCCGATGGCTCTCCTCTCTTGGTCCCGAAAGGTTACTATCGTGCCTGGTAAAGGCTCAAGGGAATCGGACCAGTTGCGGAAGGGGTATTGCAAGGCCCAGGGGCCAAAATCCTCCCCAATCGGCTCCTCCGGTACGCCTGTTGCCGAGGTAGGGGTGACATCATCGGTCCAGGTGAGAACGCCTAAAAGCGGGAGGAGGGAGGCTGTCCCCCGGCAGAAGGAAGAGGCAGCCGGATTCCGGCAGAAAAGGAAGTCTTGGGATGATAGGAAAAGCCTTCCTCCGCTAAGGGTGTAATCGGCCAGCGCTTCTTCCTCCTCTGCTGTCACCGGAGCATACCAGTCGTATCCTGTCCACCATACTACTATGGGGTACCAGCTCAGCCTATCCGGGGAAATGGGGGATTCGTTGGCATGCCAAAGGTCGTAAGCGAAGCCTGCTTCGGCCATTGCCCTCTCATACTTTCCCTCTTGGTCATACCATCGGTCATCATCCACAAGGAGGATGGGGGCCGGAGTCTTGGTGATGGCAGTAGCTCGGATGGAAAGAGCTGGGGAAAGGGAGGAGCGCAGGGTTACGGTCAGGATATCCCTCTCATTCCATCCGGCATCAGGAGGTATCGTTACGGCAATTTCAAGGGTGGCGGTAGTGCAGGGGTCAAGAGTTATGGACCAAGAGCTGGGTGTGGCAGGCCAGTTGCTGCCTTCCAGGGATACGGAGATGTTTTCAGTCCCGCCTCTCCCCAAGTTCCGAATCTCAAAAGTATGGGTAACCACACTACCCGGCCGGCCTATGAGGGTTTGGGTCATGGGTCTTACCTGGAGGCCTATTTGAGGGGAAGGAGAAGTAAGCCAAGATATGGCCTTTTCCATCACTTCCCGCCTGGAAGCCCTATCGGCTATCGCTTCAAAGCCGAATGAAAGGTAAAGGGCTCGGTAATCAAGGCATACTCCTACGGCAAGCCCTCCGTAGCCATCTCCGGAGTAAGCCAAAACTGGGAAGGCCTCATCGGGGTCTGCCGGCTCCACGACATCGGGAAAGAGCTGGTTGTCGGCACCGTCGCCATCGGAGATAGAGAAAGCAAGGCCAGCGAAAGGCCCATCGGCAAGGCCGTCAAGGTTCCAGATGTTGCTGCTGTCCTGGACAAAGCGGGCTTTGAGGTACTGGGAGTAGTAGGGAGCGAAGCCCACCCCTCCGCCGTCCAAGAACCCTATGTCTTGCCCGCTCAAGAACAGCCTTCCCCCAGCCGAAAGGTAGCCGGTTATGGCCTTCTGGGCCCCGATGTAACCCGGAGCATCTTGAGGCGAGCTCCATATCACGATGTCGTACCGCTTGAGCCGCTCTTCGGTAGGGATATCGTCCGGGATGCGCCGGATGGCCCTTTCATCGTAGGCGTAAGCCAAGTCATCCAAAGCCTGGCGGTAATAGGCTACTTGGCTTCCGTAATACCATGCCCCGCTGTCCACCAGGAGGATGGAGGGGGCAGAAGCCAGGCTGAAGGTTACCGTTGTGGTCTCGCCCACGGTTACAGTGGCCATGCTGCTTGCCACCCGATAGCCCAAGGCCTTGGCTACCACGGTATAATACCCAGCCGGAAGGGGGAATGCCCAAAAGCTGGCGGTAGCGGTTAGGGGAGTGCCCGGCAAAGAGATTTCGGCGGTAACAGGCTCCCCGGTTGAGTCGGCGCGCACATAAACTTCCAAAGTTCCGGCTGGCACAGGCTGAAGGGAAAAGTCAACCGTGGTTGTGGTCCCCGGCAGGACGGCGATGCCCGTTACGGTTTGGGAGTAGTAGCCGAAGGCTGAAGTGGTAACGCTGTAAAGGCCTGGCGCGAGGGGCAAACTGTAGCGGCCCGAAGGCTCAGTGACCGTGCTTCCCCTTCCTGTCTCGTCCTTTGAAGTGGCGGAAACAAGGGCGTCGGGAATCGGGACCCCTTCCGCACTCCGCACCGTTCCTTGGATGATTCCGGCATTAAGTAAGGTAGCTACGGCAGCGAAGGCGTCTATCCTCCCCCATCCTGAATCGTTATTGGGGATAGTAGTGCTCAGGGGCACTGCGGTGGAAGTTATGAGGAAGAGGGTTTGGGTTACTCTTAGAGTAGGGCTTACTGAACGCATCAAGGCGATGAGGCCTGTCACATGAGGTGCAGCCATGGAAGTGCCCATCCAGGAGGCGTAAGTGCCGCCTGGGAGGGAGGAGCGGACGTTCACCCCAGGAGCCACTACGTGAGGGCGAATTTCGCCCCAGGGGGAGGGACCACGGCTGGAAAAAGAGGCCACTTCATCGTAAGGGTCGCTTGCCCCGACAGCTATGGCTTCGGGGAGGGAAGCTGGGGAGGCTACGGAACCGGGGGAAGGGCCTTCGTTTCCGGCGGCAAAGACAGGGATTATCCCAGCGGCCCTCAGGGCGCGGATATCAGCCTGGAACGTGGTATTGAACGCATTGGGGTCACCCCAGGAGCAATTCACGACATCGGGGGCAAGGGATGGGTCGCCTCCAGGGGCCAATAGCCACTGGAAGCCGGCATGTATCCACGAATCATACCCATAGCCATCGCCATTTAGAACTTTAACCGCGATCCAGCGTGCTCCAGGGGCCACCCCTATTCCTCCCAAGCCTACAGCTGTGCCGAGGGTGTGGGTCCCGTGGCCGTGGTCATCAAAGGGGTAAAGGGAACCGGTTACGGGGTCAAACCAGTTTCCGGTGTGGACGGATGGGCCATGGGGGTTGTAACCGCGGTAGTTGAACTTCAAGGCTGGGTGGAGCCAATCGGCACCGGTGTCCATCCCCGCTACCACAGCTCCGGTTCCGGAAATGCCAAGGGAGGCCCAAACCTGGGGTGCACGGATGCGCTCAATGTTCCACTCCGTTGGCTCGGAGGAAGCGCTTGGCTGTGAAGCCGCTGGCTTATCCTTAATCCACTGGCGGTAGTGGTCCAAAAGCACGGTAGAGACAGAGGGATGCGAAGCGAGCTGGCGCACAGCTTGGGGTTTGGCCCTTACCGCAAAACCGTTGAATATCCAGAAAGGGGTGAAAGACTCCACAAGCCCTTCGGTTTTCTCCTTCTCCAAGTAAGCCCTAAAGGGGGCTTGGCTCTTAGTGGCGAAAGCCATAAGGCTGGCCACAAGCTCGCCTTTGGCACCAATCCACTTCTCAGGCCTTTCCTGCTCCTTAAGGACCACGATAATAGGGATGAAATCGTTCGGGGAAGCGGAAGCCAAAGCCTTCGCCAGAGCCGGCTCTATAGCTGCCTCAAACCTTGGCTCCGGTGGCCTTTCAGCCAAAGCCAACCACACTAAGACCAGGAAGAGGAAGGGGATTGTAGCCAATAAGATAAATGCTCTTAATCTTGCCAAAGGTTTCTCCCGCTTCAGTTTGGCTTCATTATAGCTTGTGAACTTTGACAAGGCAATCCCGATAGGGAAAGCGCCATGGGCCAGCAAACAAGCTGGCTAAAATTGCGGGGCGTTTCGGCATCCCGCCTTTGCGTTGGCCTTTAAAATTAACCGCTAAGGACACAAAGAGATTAAACAAACTTTGCGCCCTTGGCGCTCTTTGCGGTTCAAAAGATTGAAGGTCGGCTAAGGCCGACCGCTGGTGCAGAGGATGCGTTCAGTCGGCGCAAAAGCTTGCTCCTTCTCCCTTTTGGTGTTACTATAATTTTAGCGGAGGTGGAAAATCATGGTGAAAAGGCAATTGGAAGCATTGCTGAGGGAAGCCCTGGCTAAAGCCAGTCAGAAAGAGGATTGGCCTGTTTCGGCAGAAGAGGTGAGCGGCCTGTTAGTGGAACGCCCGCGTGAGCCACAGTGGGGAGATTATTCATCCCCCTTGCCATTTCAGCTTGCTTCCCGCTTGAAGAAACCACCACGCTCCATAGCCCAAACCTTGGTCGCCCACTTCCCAGAAACAAACCTCTTGGAGAAAATCTCCATAGAGGGGCCAGGTTATGTGAATTTCATCCTTTCCTCTTCCTGGCTTGCAGAGCAGGTGGATGAAATCCTCAGGCACGGGGAACGCTACGGGGATATTGACCTCGGAGGTGGTAAGAAGGTTCAGGTGGAGTTCGTGAGTGCTAACCCCACTGGTCCCCTAACTGTGGGTTCAGGCCGCAACGCAGTGATTGGGGATGTGCTGGCCAATGTCTTAGAGGCGGCAGGTTACAAAGTCCAGCGTGAGTATTACGTCAACGATGCTGGAACACAGATGCGCCTCTTTGCCGAAACGCTCTTCGCCCGCTATGCCCAAGCCCTGGGGGTTGATGAGCCTATCCCCGAACAGGGTTACCGTGGCTCTTACATGGTGGAACTCGGCCGAGAGATAGCCTCGGAAGAGGGTGATAAGTTCCTGCATATGCCGAGGGAAAAGGCAATAGAAGCTATCGGGGAAATAGGCCTGGAGAAGATGCTGGCCAGGATAAAGGCCGACCTGGAATTCATCGGGGTCCGCTACGATAATTGGTTCTCAGAACGAAGCCTTTACAGGGATGGCTTGTTTGAGAAGGTTATGGAAATCCTCAGGGAAAAGGGATTCATCGCCGAGAAGGATGGAGCAATTTGGTTTGTCTCTTCCGAATTGGGCGAGGATAAAGATAACGTCATAGTGCGCCGGACGGGCGAGCCAACGTATTTCGCTTCCGACATCGCTTACCATTACGATAAATTCTTCCGGCGTGGTTTTGATTGGGTGATTGATGTCTGGGGGGCCGACCACCAGGGGCACGTGCCGAGGATGAAGGCAATGATGAAGGCTTTCGGGCTTGACCCCGAAAGGCTTTCGGTGGTCCTGTACCAGATGGTGACTCTTAAGAGGGGCGGGAAGGAGGTGAGGCTTTCCAAAAGGACTGGGGAGATAATAACGCTGCGGGAACTGGCCGAAGAAGTGGGGCCCGATGCTGTCCGGTTCTTCCTCTTGGCCCGGGCCCCTTCAAGCCACATGGATTTTGACCTTGATTTGGCCGTCCAGCAATCTTCCGAAAACCCGGTTTACTACGTTCAGTATGCCCATGCCCGCATCTGCAGCATCTTCCGGAATGCCGGGGATTTGGACTATTCCCAAGGGGATGTCCGGCTCCTCACCCACCCGCGCGAGTTGGCCCTCATAAGGCAGCTGGTCCGGCTGCCGGAGATAATTGAGCTGGTGGTGAACCAATTGGCTCCTCACCACTTGGCCTTTTACTCGCAGGAGCTGGCCAGCGCTTTCCACTTGTTCTACCGCGATTGCCGGGTCCTTTCTTCAAACCCGGAAGATAGGGAAATCACTATGGCCCGCTTGAAGTTGGTCAAAGCTACCCAGATAATATTGGGGAAAGTCCTCAAGCTTATGGGCGTGAAGGCGCCGGAAAGGATGTAGGGATGATTTACGTAGGGACGAGCGGTTTCAGTTACGATGATTGGGTTGGCCCTTTCTACCCTGAGGGCTTAGCTCCTTACCTCTGGCTCTCCTATTATGCCCGCCACTTCAAGGCTTGCGAGCTAAACTTCACCTATTACCGTCAGCCTGACCGCTCCACTTTGAAAGGGCTGGCTCGTAGGGTTCCCAAAGGCTTCCTCTTCACCGTCAAAGCCTATCAGGGTATAACCCATTCCCGCGAGGCAACTGATGCCGATTTCCGAGAGTTCCTGGCAGGTATAGAACCTCTGGCTCAGGAGGGAAAATTGGGCTGCATTCTGGCCCAATTCCCCTACTCCTTTGCCCCCTCGCAGGAGAACAGGGAATACTTGAAGGCTCTGCGGGGGAAAATGGCCGATTTCCCACTGGTGATAGAGTTTCGCAATGCCAGGTGGCTCACCAAGGAAACCTTTGATTTCCTCCGGGAGAACGATTTGGGCTTTTGCTGCGTGGATGAACCACCTCTTAAAGGCCTCATTCCCCCAATCGCAGAGGCTACTTCCAACGTAGCTTATGTGCGATTTCACGGCCGCAACAAGGAGAAGTGGTGGGAGCACGAGGAGGCCTGGGAGCGCTACGATTACACCTATAGCCGGGAAGAGTTAGAGGAGTGGGTCCCGAAGATAGGGTACCTTCAGGAGAAAGCGGGGGTAGTTTTTGCCTTCGCCAACAACCATTGGCGGGGGCAGGCGGTGGACACAGCTCGCCTTTTGAGGGACCTCCTCCGTGAGGAAGGTTACCAAGTGGCATGAATTTTTAGCCGTGGGGCTTCGCCCCCCTGGACCCCCCGTTTTGCCCACCCTCGTGGGCTTAGGGTTTGCCGGCGTTTTGGGCCCCACTCGTGGCGGGGTGGTAAGAGTTAGCTGCTTGCCCCTTCTTTGAAAATTTTGGGGGCACATCCCCCAAGCCCCCTGGGAGGGGGCTGCGCCCCCTCCACCCCCGTTTTGCCCACCCTCGTAGGCTTAGGGTTCGCCAGCGTTTTGGGGCTCGCTCGTGGCAGGGTTGGCAAGAGTAGGCTACCTGCCCTTTCTTTAGAAGTCATTGCGAGCAGGCCTGAGGATTGCTTCGCCGCCTTCGGGGCTCGCTATGGTATTCCAGGGGGCATCCGGTGTGTGAGGCAAATTGCCAGGTGGTTAAGTGCGGATTGAGGATTTAAAGGCTTCTATCTGCCGCAGGAGTTCTTCAGCGCTTTGGCGAGCAAGGGGGGTTGAAGGCCCAAGCATCTGCGCTAACTCTTCTACTCTTGTCTCCCCCTCAAGGGCTTTAACCCTGGTCACCGTGCGCTCGCTTACCTCTACTTTTTCCACCCGAAAGTGAGCATCACCGTAAGCGGCCAATTGGGGTAGGTGGGTTACGCATAGGACCTGGTGGTACCTTGATAGGCGCCACATCTTTTCCCCTACTATAGCCCCCATCCTGCCGCCTATGCCTGCATCTATCTCGTCAAAGATTAAGGTTGGGGTATCGTCGGCGCTTGAGAGAACGGTTTTCAAAGCCAGCATCAGGCGGGATGTTTCACCGCCAGAGGCTACTTTGGCCAAGGGTTTGAGGGGTTCCCCAGGGTTTGTAGAGACTAAGAATTCAACCCGGTCAATACCCGAGGAATCAAAGGCATAGCGCTTATCGCCAACCCAAACCCCATCCGGGTCTTCTTTCCAAGTTATGCTTACCTGGAAGCGGGTTTTGGCCATCCCCAGCTCCGCCAAGTGCTTCTCCACCCCTTCGGCCAAAGAGATGGCTGCTTCCCTGCGCTTCTGGGAAAGCTCATAGGCTAAAGCACCTATCTCGTGAAGAAGTTTTTCTTCTTCCTTGGCCAGCTCCTCTATCCTCTCCTGGTTTGTGGAGATTTCCAGTAGTTCCTCTTTAGCCCTTTCCGCATACTCCAAGATTTCCTCAATTGTATCGCCGTACTTGCGCTTGAGGGAATTTATGAGCTGGAGGCGCTCTTCTACTTGCTGTAGCCTTTCTGGGCTGAATTCAATGCTGTCTCGGTAAGCTCGGACCTGATGGGCTACCTCTTCAGTCCAGGCGATAGCTTCCTCCAAGCCTTTGCAGAGTTTTTCCATCTCTGGCTCTATTTTCCCCAGCCCCTGGAGGGCATTGAGCGCTTTGGCCATGAGGTCCAAAGCTGAGCCTTCCCCCTCAGCCCCTTCGTAGAGGGCGATGTAGACCTCATCGGCTAAGGCTTGGAGCTTTTCGGCGTTCAATAGGCGGCGCCTTTCTTGAGCCAGTTCTTCGTCCTCTCCAGGCCTCAAATTAGCTGCGGTTATCTCCTGAACCTGGTATTCCAGCTGGTCTATGCGTCTGGCTATTTCCCTCTCATCGCGCTTGAGCTTTTCCAGGGTTGCCCTTACTTCTCTTAGGCGCCGGACTTTTTCCGCCATTTGGTTTCTTAGCTCCTCCAAACCCCCGTAACGGTCCAGGAACTCCCTTTGGCGTGCCGGGCTAAGGAGGGCTAAGTGTTCGCTTTGGCCGTGGATGTCAATCAGGTATTGGGTTATCTGGGCCAGCACTCCGGCAGGAATAGCCCGGCCGTTTATCCGGCATATGCTCCTTCCCTCCCGAATTTCTCTGGATATGATGAGGGTGTTATCTTCGGGTTCTAAGCCGTATTCCTGGAGGATTGGCCTTATGAGAGAGGCTTGGGCTTCGTCAAGGATGAAAACGCCTTCTATGTAAGCTCCTTCTGTTCCCGACCTTATGACTTCGCTTGAGGTGCGGCCTCCAAGGAGGGTGCTTATGGCGTCAATGATAATAGATTTACCTGCACCTGTTTCCCCGGTGAAGACGTTGAAGCCTCTTTTCAAGCTCAGGTGCAGCTCGTCAATTATGGCGAAATTTCTTATGGTAATCTCGCTCAGCATGCTTCCCGTAAGAATATTTTACGGGCTGTCGGCTTTTTTGACAAGCTCTTAGAGTGAGGGGGGAAGGGTGAATTTTGAAAATTTTGGGGGCACATCCCCCAGACCCCCTGCCAGGGGGCTTCGCCCCCCTGGACCCCCGTTTTGCCCACCCCCGTAGACTTAGGGTTTGCCAGGGTTTTGGGTCCCACTCGCGGCGGGTTTGTTAATGTGGGCGACTCGCCCCCTCTTTTGTTTTTGTGGGGGGACACCCCCCACAGCCCCCGCCAGGGGGGCTTCGCCCCCCTGGCCCCCCCGTTTTCCCACCCCCGTAGGCTTAGGGTTTGCCAGGGTTTTGGGCCCCACTCGTGGCGGGGTTTCCAGAGCGGGCAGCTCGCCCCAATTTTGGTTGCCTGGGGGCACATCCCCCAGACCCCCTGCCAGGGGGCTTGCGCCCCCTGGCCCCCCCGTTTTCCCACCCCCGTTGGCTGAGGGTTCGCCAGCGTTTTGGGTCCCACTCGTGGCGGGTGTGCAAGAGTTGGCAACTCGCCCCTTCTTCGAAAATTTTGGGGGCACATCCCCCAAACCCCCTGGGAGGGGGCTTGCGCCCCCTCCACCCCCGCTTTAATCAAGGTCGGCGCAGGCCGACCTTTTTCAAAGAGGCTGACTTCAGTCGGCGTGAATGGGCACATCCCAAACCCCCTGCCATGGGAGCTTGGCCCCCCTGGACCCCCCGTTTGCCCACCCCCGTAGGCTTAGGGTTTGCCAGCGGCTTGGGTCCCACTCGTAGGCTGACCCGATAACCCCATCAAATTTTTCCCCTTCCCTCGCAGGGAAGGGGGTCAGGGGGTTAGGTCAGAAGGGCACATCCCCCAAGCCCCCTGGGAGGGGGCGCAGCCCCCTCCACCCCCGTTCACGAGGTTGGAGTTGGGGTTATGGTCTCTGTAGGTGACGGGGACGGGGTGAGAGATTCAGTGGGGGTAGGAGCAGGGCTTGATGTAGGCTCCGGGGTTAAAGTGGGGGATTCGGTTGGGACAGGAGTGGGGGCTTCCGTAGGTATTGGGGTCAGGGTAGGCAATTCAGTCGGGATAGGGGTAAGGGTTAGCGTAGGGCTTACGGTGATGGTTGGGGTCAAAGTGGGGGTAACGGTGCGCGTTGGCGTCAAAGTGGGGGTTGGCCGGCGAGTTGGGGTAGGGGTAAAGTAAGGAGGAAGGTAGATGATTTCACCGGTGTAAAGGTAGTAGCGATTGAGGCAGTTAGCTCGCATTATGGCCTGGACTGTGGTCCCGAACCTGGCCGCTAAGGAGTAGAGTGTATCGCCAGGCTGAACTACGTAAGGCCTCCAGCCATAAGGGGGGATGCATACCGGAGGAGAGGGGGGAACAGGAGTGGAAGTAGGGGGTAGAGGTGGAACGTAGAGCCTTTGGCCCTGGGTAAGGCGAGTAGAAGTAAGGCAGTTGGCATACATCAAGGCTTCAACCGTGGTTCGGTAACGAGCGGCTATGGAGTTAAGAGAGTCCCCAGGCTTAACTACGTAAATGGTCCAGCCATAAGGAGGCAAACAATAAGGGGTAGGGGTAAAAGTCGGCAAAAGGGTTGGGGAAAAGGTCGGGATGGGAGATGGGGGAAGAGAAGTCAGGGTAGGAGGGGGAAAAGTCAGGCTAAAAGTGGGGGAAGGGTAAGGTTTAACCGAGGGCTGGACCTGCGAGCTCAGCAAGAAAGCCACCGCTACGGTTATGATCATGAAAGCTGCAGCAGCTATGCCCGCAGCTATTTGGTATCCTCTTTCTCCCATCCCTTCCCCTCGGATACGGAATTTTCCTGCCGGAAAGGTAGGAGGACGAAGAACGTGGTTCCGACCCCCATGGTGCTTTCGGCCCAGATGCGGCCTCCGTGAAGTTCTACGAGGGTCTTTACCAAAGAAAGACCAACGCCCTTTTCCCCAAGGCCACGGATTAAGCTTTGGTTCGGGAAAGCGAAGCGGGTGAAGACTGCGCTTAGGTCTTCGGAAGCGATTCCACCACCAGCGTCTGTAACTGCTACCTTGAGGAAATCCGGTTTGCCTTCCGGAGGCTCAGCGGTGATTTCCACCCTTACTGTGCTGCCTGGCGGGGAGCACGCTATCGCGTTGGAAAGCAAAGTGCTGAGCGTATAGCGGATGCTGTCAAAATCAACTTCTATGGGTGGTAAGCCTTCCTGAACCTTTGCCTCTAACTTAACTCCAGCTGCTTCCATCTGGGCCCGAACCAAGGCCATTGTTTCTCCTAAGAGCTCTTCAACTTCTACCAGGGTAAACTTTAGGCTGAAGGAGCCGCTCTCAAGGGCTGCTAAGTTGAGGAGGTCGTTGACGAATTTGTGCAGTTTCTCCACAGCAGCCTTTATCTTGAGCAGGAAGCGCCGTTGCATTTCACCCACAAGCCCAACTGATTCGCTCAGGAGCAGGTCAGTGTAACCGATGATGATTGTGAGGGGATTACGTATATCGGAAGCGAGTGAAGCCATGAGTCGGTCTTTGTTCCTGGCCGCTTCAACTTCAGCTGTGACGTCAGAAAGGGTTAAGAACACGCTGGAGCCGGAATGGGCGAGCTCCGCTCTTAAGGTTTTCTTTCCGATTTCCAGTAGGGCAATAGCTCGGCTCTCTCCGGCCAAGATTTTCTCCACGGCCGCAAGCCACTGAGGGCTATCACTGAGGCTGGAAAGGGGCTGTCCGGAAAATTCTTTCAAAGGCCACCCTAAAAGTTCTTCGGCTGTCTCATTGCACCAGCTAACTTTACCTGTGGCATCGGCCACTATGAGGCCTATGGGTATGGAGTTGAGGAATTCATCCGAGGGTTTGCCTTTTTCCACCAGACTCTTTAGCTGCTCTTGAAGCGCTTTAGCTTTAGCCGATTCGGCCATAGCCTGGGCCTTTAATGCCTCCGCTTCCTGGCGAGCTTTCTCCAGCGCCACTTCCAGTTCTTTGGTTCTCTCTTCCAGGAAAGCGACGCGGTCAAAAATCTCCTGACCTTCTTCGGCCCTTTGCTCCTTAGCCTCTTTGAGGAGGGATTCGTAGCGGGTTATAAGCTTTTCCTTGTTGCGAATCTCCCAGGATAGGTCTTCTATTTTCCTCTCCAGTGAGTGGTAAATCCTGGCCCTCTCCACTGCCAAGCGCATTTCTCCGGCTATGGTCCTTAAGAGCTTCAATTGCCATTCAGGGAAGGGGTAATACTCCGGTGAGCAAGCGCCTGTTAAGCCGAGCGTAGCGCCACGGCTTACTATCGGTGAAAGGGCCAGGGTTTGGAGCTTGAGGCCCAGTATTTGCTCCCACGCACGTAGGGAAGCATAATCGTGGATTAATGCCGGTTCACTGAGCCTGAGGGCTTCTTCAATGAAAAGGTTCTGCGGTAAATTCAGCTTGAACTTTTTAACGCCCCCATCTGAAAAAACGGCCACGTGGGCCAGGTCCGGATTTTCCTCATCCATCAGAAGCACAAAGCTTATGGGCATATTTAGAGCCTTGGCGATTCCAACCGCCACATTTTCCATAACGACTGGGAGGTCTATGGAGAATGTGCCCTTGTAAGCGGCCTCGTAGAACTTGACAAAGCTCAAGGCTTCAGCTGCTTGGGGCGATTCTTCCGGTTGGGGTAACGAGGAAAGGTCTCTCAACAAGGGCAGAAGCAGTAGAGGATAAGCCACAAGTTCAGCCCAGCGAACCCACAACGGCATCCCTTGGAGGCCCTGCGGGTTCAGGGCCTGGAGCAAGTGGCCGAGGGAAAGGGCCAGGAAGAAGCCCACCGAGAGCGGTTCACCAAGCCCCAGTAGGGCACCCAAAGCCCCTCCAAAGCCGAGGAAGGCGCTTGAAAGCCCCCAGACCAAAGCCCTTACAGAGGTATTGTATTCTTGGCTTGCGGAGAGAGATGGCCAAGTCAGAGCATCGGCCAGGTAAATGAACAAGGCCAAGGCAAGGGTTAGGAGAAGTAGGGTGTGGCGAGTGGTGGGGTGAAGGGTTAGGGAAGCGAAGGCCCAAATGAATAAAGCCAGGGAGGCGAAGCCAACCAGGCGTTCCAACGGAGGCAATAGAGTTACCGTTTGAACTCCGAAGGCTGGAGCTAAAACTATGGCGATCAGGAGGAGGAAGTGCAAAAGGAGTGCAGAAGCGAAGGAGATGAGGATGGGTAAAGCCTTCCCATCTCTGAAGCGGTTCTGAAGGGTGTAGGCTAAGAATGCCCCCGCCTGAAGCATCAGGAGGGTGAAAAAATAAAAGAAGAAGAGTCCAACCCTGTCCGCAAGAAGGTAAAGGAGTTGCATTTATCCCCCTCTTCTCAAGGGAATTATATCAAACTGGTGGCGAAAAGCCAAACTATTGGCCATGGGGGCTTGTGCCCCCCCCCTGGACCCCCCCGTTTTGCCCGCCCCCGTTGGCTGGGGGTTTGCCAGCGTGATGGGCCCCACTCGTGGCGGGGTTGCTGAGGTGGGCGACTCGCCCCCTATTTTGTTCTGGGGGCACATCCCCCAGACCCCCTGCCAGGGGGCGAAGTCCCCTGGATCCACTTTGCCCACCCCCGTTGGCTCAGGGTTTGCCAGCGTTTTGGGTCCCACTCTTGGCGGGTGTGCAAGAGTTAGCAACTCGCCCCCTCTTTTAAAGCCCTGGGGGCACATCCCCCA
>Ga0080004_1116638_pt1 | contig 26558 bp, 24 predicted proteins | sample WasSprMetagenome_FD_69207 | JGI IMG/M metagenome (GOLD analysis project Ga0080004, IMG submission 69207) | Sulfidic aquatic microbial communities from Washburn Spring, Yellowstone National Park, USA - WS (SPADES assembly) (version 2) | ecosystem: Environmental > Aquatic > Thermal springs > Hot... | reverse complement strand
GCTCCGGCGAAGTTCGTCAGCAGCGGCGGAAAGTACAACTACTACGAAGCGGAAACGCAGGGCTTCAGCTACTTCGTCGCTGTTATAAAGCCAGTGGAAACTCCTGCGCCGACGACACCAGTCTTGACACCTACGCCAACACCGACAACGCCTAAACCAACTCCTACCCCGACACCAGCTCCTGACTACACGGGAATAGCGATCGCGATTGTGGTCGTGGTTGCAGTATTAATAGCTGTGGCGTACCTGCTGAAGAGGAGATGAAACCCTATTTTTTAATTCCACTCCTCTTTCTTTTTTTCCCTTGTAGCGCAATTGAGGTATCAACGAATGCAAGGCTAATCGATGGCGTATACTACGTTGTTCAGGGGGAAAGGGTTGACGTTGTCGTTTATGGGGAGCCCTTACAGGAGGTCAACGTTTCAGTTTACTACTGCTTCTCGGTAAATTCCGTGGATGGAAGCTATCTTTACTCGCAGAGCAAGTTTCCGATACCTTTAAGCGCCGATTTTCAGGTTAGGGCTTATCCGGTTTACAACATCACTGTAGAAGCAAAGCTCTGGATTTTCACGAAGAAGCTAGAGGCGAATGCAAAGGACAGCGTTGCGGAAGTAAGGGCAAGCGTTCCGAGCGGGAGATACGATGTCAGGATCTACGGAAATTCGAAGGCTGAAGTCGTGAAAGTTGAGGCAAACGCATTTGCAAGGATAAAGCTCGGAAGCGACGGGAGGTATTCTATAAGCTACGATACGTCAAAGCTTCCCATTGGGGAGATGAGGGTGATCGCGGACTCGAAGGAGCTGAAAGTAAAGGTTGTAAGCTCTCTGCCAGCACCGAGTGAACCGATGCCAACTTCAACACCCACACTCACTCCAACCCCAACAGCTCCAACGCCTACGCCAGCTTCAGCGAAGCCGGATCTTTTGATAGCTTCGATCGACTGCAGTCCGAAGCAATTGATTGCGGGGCAGCAGGCAAGCATTAAAGTTGCGGTTAGCAACGCTGGAAATGCAGACGCTGCAGCTTTCAACGTTTCTCTGCTCATAAATGAAAGCAAAATCGCTGAGCAGAGGGTTTCAGGGCTGAAGGCTGGGGAAAGCGAAATGCTGACATTTTCATGGACACCAGCTTTTTCCGGAAATTGCACTTTAAAGGTAATTGCGGATTCAAGTGGAGAAGTAGATGAGAGCGATGAAGAGAACAACGAGATAAGCTGCTTTGCCGCAATCAAAGAGCCCGAGATGGAAACGGCAATCGGAACACCTGAGGCTCCGAAAGAGGAAAGAATTCCGAGGATTTACCTGAACAGAACATCGGCTTATCCCCTTGAGGAAATAGAGGTTTCGGGCGAAAACTTCTCTGGAAATGTGATTTTGAAGATATGCGGGAATGAATGCCACGAAGCTGCGAACTGCAGCTGCTTCAGCGGAAGCTTTGTATGCACCCTGAAGCTTCCAAAAATTGCGGGGAACTATTCGCTGATAGCAGAAGATTCCTTTGGGGCAAGGGCTGAAGAGAGGATAAGGGTTGTTGAAAGGGAGAGGGGAATTCCGGGTTTTGAGGCTTTAATAGCCCTCATTGCATTAATTCTGGCATCGAGGAGGTTCAGATGAGCTGCGATCACGAGGCTGCTAGGGAGAAGGTTTGGATGGAGCTTGAAAGCCGTGAGGATTTCTGCGATCTATGGTGGGTGAGCTACACGGCGCAGAAAAAGGTTTTTAAGGAGATAGTCAAAAAGTATGCTGGCGTGAGCGAGGAAGTTTTTGAAAAGTTGCTCTAGCGCTTGGCAGAGACTGAGCGTTGCGATGAGAGGGGCCGGCGCTGGCCAGTTTTGAGTATCTTTATGAAGATTTCCGTAATCATTCCAACTCTGAACGAGGAGAAAACGATCGGGGAATGCATAAGAAAGGCGAGAAAGGCGGTTGAAGGCCTTGGCTACGAATGCGAGGTAATAGTTTCCGACAGCTCGAGCGACAGGACTGCAGAGATCGCAAAATCCCTCGGGGCAAGGGTAGTTTTCCCCGACAGAAAGGGCTATGGCTATGCTCCTCTCTACGCCTTTCAGCATGCTAGCGGAGAGATAATCGTGATGGGAGAGGGGGATGGGACATACGATTTCTCAGAGATTCCCAAGCTTGTTGAGCCAATAATAAACGGAAAGGCCGACTTCGTTATTGGGAGCAGGTTCAAAGGGAAGATTCACGACAAAGCGATGCCCTGGCTTCACAGGTACGTTGGAAATCCCTTGCTCACATGGTTTGCAAACTTCTTCTTCAAGGCAAACGGAATTAGGGGCCCTGGAATCCTTGTCTGGGATCTGAGAGGCCTTTTCTTTAGGAAATTCCAAATTGGATCCGAACAGGAAATTGAAGTGCTCCCCTCGATCGAGAAGCTGAGGGAGGAGGCAAAGATCGACGCAAGACTGAGGTTATCGCAGGCAAGGGGAGTCATCGGATTTCCTGTTGAATTCGTGGCCCTCAGGAGGTTTCAGGAGGGGGATGACACGAGAAGAATAGACTGGAAGGCGACTGCAAGGCTCGGGGAGCTGATAGTGAGGGAATACCTGAAGGAATGGGAGGGCGATGTTTACGTAGCCCTTGACATCGGAAGGGAGATGAGGGAGGGATCTACTCGATGAAATCGAGCCGGTGATCAGATGATCTCGAGTGCTTCCGCAATCGTAATCGCGATCTTGTACGGTCTTAAAACCCCTTTCCTTGCCCCAGCGGTTTTCCTCGCCAGGTTCATGAAAAAGGAGGTTTCGGTTTTCCTTTACTTCCTTTACTGCGTTCTTCTGAGCTACGAGCTCTCGATTTCCGACATGCTATTCATCGACGAAGCGGCGGTAGCTGCGCTGCTTTCGGCGATACTTTTGCTCGATGAATCGCTTTCCGAGAGGAAGAGGAATTTCGTGGATTACTCCATTTTCTTTCTGATGCCCCTCGGCCTGCTTAGTCCACCCTTCGTCATCCTTCTCCTCCTTATTGCCTTCCTCAATATACTCTGGGTCGACAGGCCGGGGCTTGGAATTGCAATCCTGCTGTATGGAGTTATTGCGGTCTATTCTGTTACCATGCTATTTCGGGGAATGGGAAGCTACAGAAACCCTGTAACCGAGGTTCTTGTTCTGTCCGCCATCTGCGCCTTCCTGATCCTTTTCTCGATTCTCTTAAATTTCCTGAAGGCCAAGTCCGGTTAGTAATTCATTTGCGAATCTTCAGATATGCTGGTATATGCGAATTGAGCAGGAGCTCCAAATGGGCTGGTCAACTTCCGGAACCTTTTCAACCATGCAGTTCTCTATCCTGAAAATGACGCTGTAGTTCCCCGAGCCGGAAATCGGGCATTTAGCCTTGAAGGGATTCTTCTCGCTCATAATTTCGCAGCCAGATCCCCGAAGCGGGCATGACCACAGCTTTCCGGTTACCTCGCAGCCGGTAATCTCTGCGGATTGCAGCCAAGCCTCTTTTGGAAGATCAACCTGAAGCGTGGCAAGTCCGTCGCTTGTCAGGGAGCAACTTGCACCCTCCCTGTCCGCTCTGCAGGAACTGCTGGTTTCCGAACAGCCCAGCAGGAAAACGCCGGAAAGCAGGCACAGTGCGGCGATCAACATTTTTTTCATGATCTTTCAATAGTGTCCAATTTAAAAATTTTTGCATCTAGAAGCTAAGAAGCACGATCGCGATCAGAATTGGAGTGGCGATCGCATTCACAGCTATTCCTGCCATTACGAGCTTCGATGCTAGCTTCATCGGGAAAATTGAGGCGTAAAATGGCAGAGAATGTCGCGGATAGTCCATTATTGCCGTGAAGAGAAATCGGCCGATGAGAAGAGCAACGAGGCACTCCTGAACGCTTATCAGTCCGTTTCTGAGCAGCTCCCCGGCCGTTAGCACTGAAGACATCGGGCTGAAAATGTGAATGGAAATCAGGGCGGCGAAGTTCGAAGAAAATCCGAACTGCCTTGTGTAGACGTCGATCTCCTTTGAAAGCAGCTCGAAAAATCCCACAAAGACAAGGACGGAGACGATCGCAGTTATTATTGTATACCTGATCAGAACCTTTTTCGTCATTTCTGCTGCGGATTTCAGTGACTCCCTCACCGCGTCCCTCTTCTCCTTTTTCCCCTCAGGCAGCTTCAGCTCCGCAGCGGAGTTTTTGACCCTCATCCTTCCGTAGAGAATCCCCGTGACCATTGAGATGAACGCTGCTGCGAAGCTGAGCGCGATGTAGATCGAGCCCACAAAAAGGCCGAGAGCCACGAGGGAAATCGGAAGGTAGTAGCGGAGAAGGAAGAAGACGGTGGAGAATGGCCTTGTAACAAGCTTATATGCTATCACGGCAGAATCCTCAATTCCGTTCTTTTCTTTAAGCGATCCGACTATGCTCAGGCCACCTCTTATGTCCACAATGGAAACTATCGCGGGGACGGAGAAAGCCGGCGGGAGTTTCGCCAGCCGCATCAACGGGGCCACAGGTTTCGAGACGAGCCTTGCAAGTCCGAGCTCCGTTAGCAAATTTGCCAGGAATACTCCGAGGAAGCATGCGATGCCCATCGTGGCTATCGAGTAAAGGATGCCGTATACCTCCATTGTGCACCCTCGATCCCTGATTCAAAATCCCCTGTGCACCTTTGCATTAGTAATTTCCGAAATCATCTCGATGTAGCTCGGGGCGGGATCAAAAGTCCGGCTTCTTGTATCGTAGATCTCAAGCTTTATCCCCTTCTTTGCGATCAGATTGCAGATCTGGGACAGATCCTCCTCAACGCTTCCGAAGATTGGAACGTTGGCCTTTCCGTCTGTTATCACTATCCCCCTGAGGTGCGCGTTCTTCATTCCCCTGGTTACAGAGAGAAGCTTGAGCAGGGCTGAGGGCAGCGGGGTTTTCCCTCCGGTGGGGATTGAATCGATCGCATCGAATATCTGCTCGTACCTCTTTGTCGGTCTCACAACCACTTCTGCCTCGTTTCCGCGGAAAACTATGAGCGAAAGCCAGTCCCTGCGCTGGTAGGACGTTTCCACGAGCTTCTTCGCGATTCCCTTGGCGATGCTTATCCTCTTCTGCAGTCCCATGCTTCCGCTCGAGTCCAGAATTATCGCGGTGAGCCTCGGCGCTCTGGCTCTGCGGACGTTTATCCTGATGTCCTCATCCCTCACCTCTATCGGAAATCCCCGCATCGCGGCGGAGTTCAGGGTTGCAAGAACGTTGACGTCGTTGAATCCGTTTACAGGGGGAACATAGGATACAGGTATCCCCCGCTTTTCCCCGATCAGCGTAATCCTGCAGTCTCTAGATGCTCTCGATCCGAAATTTTCCGCCAGATCCTTTGAATTCTTTGTCTCCAATTTTACTTCGTTCGAATCAAATCTCATTTCGGAATTCCCGCAGCAGGTTTCCTGCCTGTTTTCAGTTTTTCCTGAAGCCTCTCTGGACTCTTTTTCATTCTTTTTGTGATTTTCAGGAAGCTTCAGTTCGGGTATCTGCGGCTTCTGGAAAGGTCTTGATTTCATCCTGTGAGGGAGCGTCAGTTCCATGGCCCTTCTCAGGTCCTCGATGCTAACCCTTTTCCTACCCTCAAACGCGGCTATGGCCTTTGCAGCCTTAACCGTGGCAATTTCTGCCCTGTGCGTTTTTATCCCCATTCCGATTATGGTTTCGGCAAGAAATCTGAGCATCTCCTCATCCATCTCGACTTCTGCGAGAACCCTTCTTGCGTTTGAAATTGAATTCCTCAGCCTCTCATCCTGAACCCTGTACCTCTCGTAGAATGAAACCGGATCCTTCTGAAATTCTGTGACCCTTTTTACGATTTCGATCCTCTCTTCAACGTTTGTGGAGGCTTCGATTGAAACGAACATTCCGAATCTGTCGAGAAGCTGCGGCCTTAGCTCCCCCTCTTCGGGATTCATGGAACCGACGAGGATGAATCGTGCGGGATGTCTCAGCGATATCCCCTCCCTCTCGACGACGTTCCAGCCAAGTGCAGCCGAGTCGAGTAGGACGTCGGCTATGTAGTCCTCGAGCAGGTTCACTTCGTCGATGTATAGTATGTTCCTGTTCGCTTCCGCAAGAATCCCAGGCTGCAGCGCCCTAATCCCATCTTTCAGGGCCTTGCTGATGTCTATAGTTCCAACCAGTCTGTCGAGGGTTACGCTTAGCGGAAGATCTATAACCCTCATCCGTCTCTTCGCTGTGCTGAAATCTCCCATCTCCACCCTTTCTCTGCAGGCATCGCACATCTCGGCAGCATTGCTTGGATTGCAGTTGAATGGGCAGCCCTCTACGACCTCTATTTCAGGCAATACCTGCGAAAAAGCCCTTACCATCGTTGACTTTCCCGTCCCCTTGTCCCCGCTTAGCAGAACTCCACCTATGCTCGGATCTATTGCATTGCAGATGAGAGCAAGTTTTGCCTTCTCCTGCCCGACTATTGCCGTGAACGGAAAGAACTTCATCTTAACACCTCCTCCAGAATCCCGTCTATTTCCAGATACTTCTCCTCAACCTTCTTCTTCAAATCTCCAGCTTTCCAGTATCCCCTTTTTTCAGCCTCAAGCAGCCTTTCCAGCATCTCGCGCGTTGCATAAACGTTCTGCTCCCTGAGCATGTTAAAGAGCCGTTCATCCAGAACAAAGCGCTCGGCAATCTTATCCCATAGCCTGCTGTCAACTGCATTGGTCGTTGCTGCTAGACCCAGAAGGTACTCAATCCTGTCGGCAATTTTCTGCACACCGTTGAACCCGTGCTTGAGCATTTCCTCTATCCATTTCGGATTCAGTGTCCTTGTTATCGTTCCCCTTTCTATCGAATCTCTGACACTTTCGACCTTCGCGATCTCTTTTGTTGAATCCACAATAACCATCTCGGCCTTTTCACCCTTAACAAGCTCAACTGCCTTTGAAAGACCTCCGAAGAACTCATAGTAGTGATCCAGATCGGTTATTTCATAATCCGTGGAGCTTCTTGTTTGTGTCACGACATCGACCGTCTTTAATAGCCCCTCAAACAGCCCTCTTGCCTCAATGCCATGCACATCCTTTCCGTATGCGTAGCACATTGAGCTAACATAGGCGTTTGCCAGATCGCTTTCCTTCTGCCATGCACTGTCCTCGACGAGCTGCAGCATCCTAGTTCCATACTCCGTTGCCATTGGCCCAAAGATCCTCAGATGACTTTTCAGCTCCTTGGCATGCTTTTTGACAAAGTTCAGGCTTTCGGGCTCATCGAGCTCTGAAACAAGCCTTACGGCTTTATCTATAAGCTCAACTAGATTTGGAAACATCTCCCTGAAGAAACCGCAAATCGTAACGACGACATCTATTCTCGGCCTTCCGAGCTCTTCGAGGCTTTTAACTTTCAGCTCCTTTTCCCAGGCCGTTTTGTGAATCAACTCAACTCCCAATAGCTCGAAGATCTGTGCAATGGTTTCTCCAAAGGTCTGAGCAGTTTCAAATCCCCAAAGGACCAATGCAGCGCTTTCGGGATACCTTCCGTGTTTGCTCAGATGTCTCTCGATCATTTCCCTTGCAGCCCTTTTTCCCCTTTCCGCAGCCGCTTCTGTGGGGATCCGTAGGGGATCGAACTGGTAGAGGTTTCTTCCCGTCGGCAATGCTTCCGGATTCCTTATCACGTCTCCTCCCACGGAGGGCTCTATGTATTCTCCGTTAAGGGCTCTGGCGAGGTTTTCAAGCTCCGTCGCATTGTTTGAAAAGTTATTGGCAATTTCTTTGCAGTAGTTCAGGGTTTTCTCGAATTCGGCTTTGGTCTTTCCTGAGAAAAACTCTTCCACTATTCTCTTCGCCTCCTCATCTATTTCCCTCATTTTTCTTGGGTCTCCTGCGATCTCCTCGAATTTCAGACCCTTTTTCTCCGCTATGATTCTGTGAAGCGATTTGATCTCACCTCTGTCGTATCTGCTCAGAAGGAGGACGAAATCCTTCAGCTCGTTTGCCTCGTATCTTTTACCAAGAATATGGAGACCTTTCGGGATTATCGAGCGCCTATACTCGTAAATTCTGGCTTCAAGCTTTTCAATATCTTTTTCCATTCCCAGTCTTTCAGCCAGCTCGAAGATCTTTGCCTTTGCAGCATCGGCCCTTGCAGCATTTTTTTCCGCTCTGAAATCTTCAATTAGCTCCTCAAGCCTTGCGTATTCATCGTATAGCTCTGCAGTTGTGTATGGCGGGGAATTGTAGCTCAGAAGCGTTGCATAGCTCCTGCGCTTGGCAATCGTGGCTTCTGAAACATTTGTTACGTGGTAAACGTATATGTGCGGCACAGAGGATATGAGTATGTCAGGCCAGCATTTTGAGCTCATTCCGACTTCCTTTCCTTTCATGAATTCGAGAGTCCCGTGGGTGCCCAGATGGATTATCGCGTCCGCTTTGAACACTTTTTCGAGCCAGAGGTAGAATGCGAGATACTGATGGTGCGGCGGCTTTGTTTTGTCGTGCACAGCAGAAAGCAGGTCCTCGTTACTTTCAATTATTTTCCTTCTTGAAGGCTGAATCCCGATTGCGATGTTCCCGAGCAAAACAACCGGGATCAGAATTCCATTTTCGTCGACCATTATATCTCCCGGCGGTTCTCCAAAGTTCTCCACGACCTCTCTTCTCAGATCCTCTGGAAGCTCGTAGAAAAATTTTATGTATTCGCTTTTGCTCAATCTCGGGCAATCCATTGCCTTTTTCGTGAATATCTTTGGATTGAAGAGCTTTTTCTCAAGGAGAAGTTCTTTGACGTTCGTTTTTTCAACTTTGTAGCCATCATTCCTGAGCCTTTCAAGTATCACCCTAAGGCTTTCGAATGTGTCAAGATAGGCCGCATTGCCCAGATTTTCCTCTCCTGGCGGGTAGTCGTAGATAACTATCGCCACCCTCTTCTCCGAATTTGGCTTTTGCCTCAGGCTTACCCATTTCTCCACTCTTCCGCAGAACCTCTCGATTCTGTCTGCAATGGGGACAACCTCGTCATTGCAGACCCCGCATACTGGCACAGGCTCAACTGCGCCATCCATCTCGGGCAGCGTAACGCTTGCAAATAAGTTGACTATGTTCAGCCCCCTCTGTTCCTTCTCCCATTCGGAAAGCTTCTGGTTAAACATCAAGGATGGGGTGAAGAGCTTGACACCCTTTCCCTTCAGCAGCTCTATGGTTTTCCTTGGATCCCCTCCCATCGGTCCTCCGTTCAGCCTGAACCAGAGAAGGCTGATTATGGCATCGACATCGTTCATTAGCTCAAGGGCATTCAGGTTTAGAATTCCGTCGCTGTAGACAGGAACTACTTTGATATTTTTGCCCTCAAACCATTTCACGATTTCCTCCAGCGTTTTCTGACATTGCTCGAAATGCATACCGCCGTAAAAAACGATTCCAACTTTTGGCCTTTCAGCGACAGGCCTGAAATCGAAGCCGTAAGCTGGATGGTAAAATCCGAACTCTGGAAACTCTTCTGGCTCTGCAGCTTTTACATCAATCCCCTTAACCCGGCAGAGGTGCAGGAACATGTTTCTGTAGTTCTCATATCCCCCATTTGCCCAGTATCTCAGCGTTTTTACGTAATCTCTAGCATCCTTCAGAACTCCGAATGGGAGGATTTTGCCAGCCCTCTCAATTGCCTTCTGCACGCTTTCAATTCTCTTCTTTAGAGATGCTGGATCGGAAACAAAGGTAGAAGCAGCCTTAGCCGGCATTCTGAACTTTCCCAGCTTTGCTTTAGCAACAAGGCTACTTCCGCCGACTAGGCATATAAGATCCTTTTCTCCAAAATCGATCTCGTTCAGAATCCCGGGATCGCCGCGAACATCGATTACGAGGATATCAGCCCAATCGACGAGGGTTTGCACTTCCGCAATCTTAAATTTCGGCAGGTCGTATGAGTAAATCAGCTTTATATCGCACAATTCTGACACGCTTTCCATTGCTCTCTTCAAGCTTTTGTTAACAATTGTTGATATCAGCAGTATTTTTAATCGCTTGTTCATAACTTCACCTCGTCTTCTGCGATAAAAATTTTTGAATTCACGTCAGATAGATTTGCCATAATAGTTCGTTTTCATCGATTGCCCTCTCGCCGTTTATCCATTCCCAATACTCCGAGAGCGTGAGCAAAAAGTATGGCTCTAAGAACTGCATTGGCTTGTAGCTTTCCTTGTAGACGGCATTTCTCTTCACAGCCTCTATTTCCTTGAAAGCAGGATCCGATTTTATGTCCTCCTCTTTGAACGGGGCGTAGTAGCTTATTATCCATATCTCCGGATTCTCCTTCACTATCCACTCCTTGCTAACCTGAACCCAGGTTGAGTTGCACTCAGGCGAAACCACCTTTCCTCCGGCAGAATTTATGAAAATGACGTAGGCCTGAGTGGATACGTTGCAGGCTATGTAAGTGGGAGCTGTGAAGGAATAGAGAACCTTTAAGTCTCTATTTTTCTTTTTTGCTTCGAGTTCTTTCCATTTTTTCTCGATGTATCCGCAAACCTTCTCGGCTCTATCCCTCGCATCGAAGATTTCTCCGAGTAGCTTGGCCTGTCTGCAGATGTCTTCGGGATATTTGTTTATGTATCCAATTCTCACTATCGGGATTCCGAGTCTTTCGAGTTTCTTCGCATTCTCCCTGTAGCCAGGTGGCTCATCCCAAAGCACTATGAGATCAGGCTTGAGCGCAAGAATCGCCTCCTCGTTTATCCTGCTCATGTCACCCACAGACTGTATCTTTTCCACATCCGGATCGATCTTGAGTATTACAGGATTTTTCTTTGCGAGATCGGAAAAGGCTACAGCCCTTTCCTTTATATTGAGCGCATAGACCCATGACTCGCCTGAAAGAAATACGGCCCTTTTTGGTGTTTCATTCAGAACTATCCTGTTTCCGGCCATGTCGACGATATCTATCACTCCCTTCTTATCCTCCAACTTCTGTGTGCAGCAGCTGAGGGCTACGATAACCAGAGAGATTGCAAAATAGACCCATTTCATTTTACCAGCCTCCAAGCCTTTAAAACATCCGAGATGTTTTCTCTCCACTCCTCAACATCCTGCGGGGATAGAAACTCCACTTCACTTCCTTGAACATCGCCGGTCACTTCATCCTCCAGAATCCCTTCGATTTCCCCATAGATCTCCCTCAGCCTCCTAAGCTGATCCTCCTTTGCATTCCAGATTCCCCTTTCCTTAGCCTCGATCAGCCTTCTGGCGATCTCCTCAAGCGCGTAGACGTTGTTTTCCTCGAAGAATTTCCTCATTTCCTCATCAAGAACGTATTTCTCGGCAATCTCCTCGAAAATCCAGTCATCAACAAGCCTTGTCGTTGCCGACCAGCCATAGAGGTGCAATATCTTTTTTGAGAACTCGTTAGCGCCCCTGTAGCCGTGTTTCTTCATTTCCTCTATCCATAAGGGATTTAGGATCTTTGCCCTTGCTATTCTCTCGATCTCATCCTTTATTTCCCTTACCTTCGTCTCGGAGAGATCTGTGGTGTCTGTGATGCAGATCTCAACTTCCCCATTGAGCTGTTTTACAGTGGCGTAAAATCCCCCGTGCTGGGCAAAGTAGCCGCAGCAGTTCGTCAGATCATGCTCGTCGCTGGGATGATTTCTGGTTACGACATCAACCGTTTTCAGATTCAGCAAAAATGCTTCTACAGCCTTTCTTCCGTAGAAATCCCTTGTGTAACCATACGCGCTCCATTGAACCCAGACATTTGCCAGATCTTCATCCTTCTGCCAGGCAGATGCTTCGACAGCGTAGTTCACGCCAGCCCCGTAGGCTCCGGGAGGCGGACCCCAGATCCTGCACTTGGCAAAATCCCCGCTTATTCCAAGTTCTGAAAGTTTTCTGAGCTGTTCAAGGTAGTGTTTTCTGACAAAGTTCATTTCTGGTGGTTCATCGAGCATTAAGACCTTCGTTACAGCTTCGTCGATCATTTGAATGTAATTCGGAAGCGTATCCCTCAGTATGCCGCTTATTCTCACGCTAACATCTATCCTAGGCCTTCCGAGCTCCTCTAAAGGAATTACCTCCAAGCTTCTGCCGTTTGGCCTTACGCCTAGAAGGTATAGTATCTGGGCAAGCTGTTCTCCGTCTGCCTTGTAGGCATCTATGCTCCAAAGAACCTCTCCAACCGTTTCGGGATATCTTCCGTGCTTTTCAATGTAGTGTTCAAGAAGTTTCTCCGCAGTTTCAACCCCTACTTTCCAGGCAGATTTTGTTGGAAGGCTCGAGGGATCAACGGCAAAGAAGTTTCTGCCTGTGGGGAGCACCTCCACCTTTCCCCGTGTTATGGAACCGGAAGGACCCGGTTCGATGTAGGCTCCTGATAAACCTCTTAGGAAGCCTGAAAGCTCGCTATTGCCGCATGCGTTTATATTCTCGTAAACTCCAAGCGCCTTTCGGAATGCCTCAACAACTCTTTCGGCTTTTTCTTTGGATAGCTCCGAGCTCAAAATCCATCACCTCCCTAAAAACGCGTTCAAGAACATCGGAATCTAGGTCTTCAGACCTTATACCCATCTCCACGAGCTTCTGGAGAACTCCAAGGGCGGTCTTTTGCAGGAATTCAACTGTTTCGAGATTCGTCATTCCGAGTTCGTTGATTTCGAATGGTTTTTCTCTGAGCCTATCGTAATCCAGGCCGAGGTACTCTGCAATCACTCTTCTCAACGAAACGGAGTAATGGCTATCCTTTGCCATCGCCGTTGCGGCATATTCAACTGCCCTCTCCCTGTCAGAAGAGCCGAATATATGCAGCCCGAGCTCTATCTGTGTTTCCCTGCAACCTGTTACGTATCTGTGCAGCTCTTCGACAGCCTTTTCAGGATCATTCGCTTTTAGCGGAATTTTTGCATCCTTTGCCTTTTCGAGAATTTCCTCGTAGATCTTTTGCGCCCTTGTGAGATCTCCAAGGCCTTTCGCGTGTGCGAACTGGTTTATAAGCGATTCTATGTCTTCAAGAACATCTGCCATGGTCATTGGCGGGTATACGTGGTCCACGAGCGTTGCATAGCTTCGCCTTTTTGCGATAACACCCTCCATCGGGTTCGAGACCGCGTAAACATAGAGATGAGGGGAATCGTCGATGCTTATTTCCGGCCAGCAGCTCGGTGAAAGCCCGACTCCCTTGCCAGGACGGAATTCAAGGTATCCGTGTGTTCCGAAGTGAATCAAGACGTCGGCTTTGAAGACCCTAGTCAGCCATCGATACACTGCGAGCCACTGGTGGGGCGGTGTAATGGTTGGATCGTGAAGGATCCTGCAGACTCTTCCATCGCAAGCGGAACCAGCGCAGCCGAATTTGGGCTGGGTTAAAACAACAACGTTTCCGAATCTCAGCCCCGGAATCACGAATTTTCCGTCGTAGACCATCCCGACAAACTCTTTTTTAGCCCTCCTAGCGAGAACTTCAGCGGGATCCCCCCAATCTTTGATCAGCTTTTTCACAGCATCCTCCGGAAGCTCCCTGAGCCATGAGATGTATGTTTCGCAGTCCACAAATCCCAAAGCTCCGCCCTTGGAAACTACTTCTTCCACACTTGTCCATCTGAACTCGCTTATTGCCTTCCTGCTCAGAAAGGCCCTTATGAGCTCTTTTCCGCTCTCGGGCACATTCTCTACAGAATATCCGAGGTCCTTCAGCTTCTTCAGCAGTCTGACAACACTTTCTGGAACGTCTAACCCGAACCCAACGCCTACTGAAGCTTCGAGGTTCTTGCATGGAGGATTTATCAGAATGATCGCAATTCTCCTTTCTGAAACCCTCTTTCTTCTCAGTTCGATCCATTTCTTCACTCTTCTTGCAATCAGCTCGGCATGGGCCCTTAATGGCCTGTAATGCTTCGTTTCACCGATATCCTGGAAGGAGTAGGCGATGGGCTCGATTAAACCGTCGATTTCGGGCATTATCACGTTGTAAACCTGGCTTAGATAGTCTATGGAGTCTCTTTCAAGCCATTCTTCCATAGACATGTAAAATGACGCCACAGGGTTAAGAACTGGGACCCCGAGTTTCTTGAGGACGTCTATTTTCCCCTTTAAAAGGGAAAAATAGCTTAAATTTATGACTGCATCAACCAAGGGCTTTCCATCCATGAAGAAGAATTTTTCTATGCTCTCTCTGACATCCGGGATGTCTAAGAACTCGTCTTTGTACTTTCTCGTGAACAGTGTCAGCACCCCAAGACCTTCTTTCTCGATTTCCCTGATCAGCTCGTCAACGTATTCAGCCCCGCCAAAGAGAACGTGATTTCTGTATGCGATTATACCAACCAAAGGCCTTTTTTCGTAGATTTTCAGGTAATCCTCGAGTTCTTCAAAAATTCCGAGATCCGGGTGGTAAATTCCGTGCCAAGGAACGCTTTTCACCTCTGGAACCTCGACCTCAAAACCCAGCTCCTTCAGGATGAGATGCACTAAGGCTGAGAAATTCTCCCTGCCTGCGGTGAACCAGAGCTCTCTCGCCTTCAAATATGAATCGTAGCCGATTTTGCTCGGGTATTCCGGGTGAACCGAAATCACGATCCTTGCAGTGGGATTCTTCAGAACTTCAGCAACTTCTTCGGGCAGTTTCCTTGAGTAGACAAATACGGCATCGCTTTTTTTCAGTTCATCAATGTAAGCATCGCATTCCTCATCCCGCGTGACTCTGAATTCGAATCCGTGCTCCTCTGCCTCCTCATGCAAAACCTCCCTGAGCAGTGGAATCGCTGCCGAGTCGTAGCCGATTATGAAGAGAAGCCTCATTTGCTCACCCTCCGTATTTTTATTCCGTAGTATGCTTCGAAAAATTCGCTCGCAACCCCCTCGTAATCCAGAGGAAGATCGGGATAGTACGTTTTAGCGTGCCAGAGGATGAGCAAGTGAGCTGATTCCCTGCAAATCCCCCTCTTTTTCACGGCTTCAACACCTGAAAAAGCTGGATTGGCTAAAATGTCATTTTTCTCGTATCCGGCTGTCTTCTTCATGGAACCCCCTCCACAAAAGCGAATTTTAGTCCGTCTAAGCTTAGAACCCTCACTTCGATTCCGTAAACCTGCCTAAGTAGCTCCTCAGTTATCATCTCGGATGGAGTACCAACTCTCAGTATCCTGCGATTTCCTACGAGCGCAATTCTGTCAGCATATCTGCAGGCCAGATTTGGATCATGAAGCGTCATAACGGCGGAGAGATTCCTCTCCTTCACGATCCTCCTGATAGCCGCAAGAACCCTGTGCGTGTTCCTGAAATCGAGATGCGCGGTCGGCTCGTCAAGCAGAAGAATTTTTGAATTCGTTGCAAGAGCCCTTGCAAGCAGAACAAGCTGTCTTTCCCCACCGCTAAGCTCAGTATACGCTTTGTCTGCGAAATGCTCAATCCCAACAGCCCTCAGCGATTCGAGCGCAATCGTTCGATCCTCCTCGCCGGGATAGGAGAAGGTTCCCAGATACGGAGACCTGCCTAGAAGAACAAAATCAAGAACTCTATAGGGAAATGGGGGCTTATGGTCCTGAGGGACATAGCCTATAGCTCTCGCGATCTCCTTTTCATTCATCTCGAGATAATTCTTACCTTCGATGAAAACAACGCCATCCAAAGGCCTTAGAATCCTGTTTATGCACTTGAGCAGCGTCGTCTTTCCGCTACCATTTGGCCCGAGAAGAACTAGGATTTCTCCCCTATTGAGTTCGAGCTCAATACCATCCAGAACAAGCCCTTTTCCGTATCCAAAGCGGAGTCCTTCAACCTTCAGGACCATACCCTCCTCGCCCTCCTTCTAACAAGGATCATGAAGACGGGGGCTCCAAGAACCGTGGTAAGAACGCTTATAGGCAGTTCAAAGCTGAAAGCCGCTCTTGCTATGTTGTCGGCAGCGATCATGAAGCTAGCCCCGAGGGATGCGGAGACAGGGATAACAATGCGGTTGTCAGAGCTGAATGCAAGCCTGACAATGTGTGGAATCAGAAGCCCGATCCAGCCGATTATTCCGCTCACCGATACTGCACAGGCGGTCATCAGCGTTGCAAGGCTGAGAACGACGAATCTGTCCCTGTTAACGTTAACACCCAGAGCTTTTGCCTCCTCGTCGCTGAGTGAAAGGACATTGAGTCTCCAGCTCATGGCAGTGATCAGCAGAAGGCAGACCATTACTGGCGGCGTTATCAGCGCAAGACTGCTCCAGCTCGCATAGGAAAAGCTTCCCATTATCCAGTAAACGATTCCAGCGAGCTGATGAGGATCGACGAAGAATTTCACCAAGGACGTGAGCGCTGTGAAAAGAGCAGAGACTATTATTCCCGCAAGCACGAGATTCACCACTGGCACTTCTCCGCCTGTTTTAGCCATGGTGTATGCAAGAAAGACCGAGATCATTCCGAAAAGGAATGCGAGAAGCTGCACAGAGCCGCCAAGCATTCCAAAGCCTATGGCCAGTGCCGCTCCAAATGCGGCGCCGCTGGAGATTCCAAGAATGTAGGGCTCAACCAGCGGATTGCGAAAGAGGCTTTGAAGAACAGCACCACATACAGCAAGGCTGCAGCCGACGATTCCAGCTAAGATTATTCTTGGTAGCCTTATTTGGATGATTACAACATCTGTAGTTGTCATTCCTTCGCAATAGCCTAAGAAAGCCGCCTGTATCTGTCTAAAAATCGATCCGGCAACCTCCTCCGGCGGAATTCTGAGGTAGCCTATGCCTGCAGAGATTACCGCAATTATGAACGGAAGGAGAGCTATGAAAGTGTAGAGTGGAAATTTAAACAAAGCAGTCTTATATGCGATCATGTTCTCTCCTTCCTCAATGCAAGGATTATTGCAACTGCCAGCATTGCGAGGATTGCTTCAAAACCAGGAGCTAGCCTCTCATTTTTATTCTCCCGCTCAGCTTGCAGTTCGGGGTAAATCCAGACACCGCTGAATTCCATTCCCAGGCTCTCAATGTATTTCCTGTGAAGCTCGTGAGGCTCAAGAGCTGAGAATTCTTCAGGGTGAAGCAATTTTGCCACATACGCTGTTTCCGCTATCAGACCGAAGGTGCTGTGCAGCATTTCCATGCAAACTGCATAAACCCGACCATTCTTTCCGGCCGTGGTCTGATTAATTTCGGGCCTCGAGATCAGTTTTTCGTAAAACTCAGCAATTTTAGAATTATTTGCCCTGTATGGCTGAAATACAGAAGAGGATACGGATTTTATGAAAACATCGGGGTTTTTGGCAATTATCTTTTCGGCATCAACCTTTGGATATCCACTTTCGTTTCCAAAAACGTTTTCTCCACCAGCGATAAGTATTATTTCGTTCCATCCCGTTCCACCTCCTGCAGCAGAGTAGTCGCTGTAGCTCTCCCAGTAAACCTTCACCTTCTTTAGCCCTTCAGTTCTGCTTTTTATGAAGTCGAGCTGCGATTTCCAGTATTCTGCGATTTCCTTGGCTCTTTCTTCCTTCCCCAGTATTTTTCCAAGGACCACAAATTCGTCGAATATCGTGTTGATCTTGTAAAAGTCGAGCCTTACAACCTTAATTCCAGTCCCTCTGAGCTTTTCTTCGAGCTTCTCTCTCTCGGGCCACTGAACGTATGTAATTACGATATCAGGATTAAGGCCTACTATTGCCTCGATGTTTGGATCGCTCCACTTGCCAACGTCCACCACATTTGGTGAGAATGGTTTTTGTAGTGCGTTGGTTCCAAGCCCGACAATTCTTTCCTTTTCTCCAAGGATTATCACTGCCTCCAAACAATCAGTGCTCAGACAGACTATGCGTTCGGCTTTTTCGATTTCCACCGCTCTTCCGGCTGAGTCGATTATCGTCAAAGCAAAAGCGGAATCAATAAGAAACGTTAAGAGCAGGATTGAGACCACAACTTTAATATTAACTTTTCGCATGAAGTTATTATTTTCAAAATACTTAAAAACTTTTCGGAAATACTAAAAAGCATAAAGTTTTTAAAAAGATGTCACCAATGAAATAACGGTGGTCAAAATGGTAGCAAAAAGTTTTAAAGGAAACGAGATGGGTTTGAGTGCAATCGTGGGAGTCGTACTGGTTCTTGCAGTAACAGTAATTGCTGGTCTGGGCCTCTACCTGTGGTGGAATTCTATGCAGACAACGACTCAGTCCACAATAGGTGAACAGACCAGAGCACAGGTTAGACAAATGGCTACAGAGCACGCAACGATGATCGTTACGATCCCAACTAGCTCCAAAGGCTACGACAAGAAATACGACTTCGAATTCACCTCGGGATGGTTCGACTGGGACAACAATAAATCCATCTACGTTACACCCGCAAGGTACGTCGGAACGGACGCTCCATGCCAAAATTGCTACAGGGACGAGCGATTCATTATGGAAATACCCGTGATAATAAAGAATCCGAACTCCTTCGATCTCACTAACGTAAAGCTTGTCGTTGACACCGAAAACCAGCTTTTCTACGTTCTCCACTTCAAGAAGTCGGACGGGAAGTACCAGCTCCTTTACGGCAACGGAACAGAATTTAAGGGCATTCTTGGTAAATACTACAATGCTGAAGATGCTGGAGATTATTACACGTATTACTGGGGAGAGAGCGGTAGCTATGCTGTAGATCTCAGCAAAAATTCGTTCAGTTACACTGCCCAGGGTGTTAAGAAGGATTTAGCTCAGGGAGACATGGAGCTCACCGAATATCAGGGCTGGTTTAGCAGAAGTTCCTTCATCTGGATGGATAACAATGTTGTCCCACTCGCCTTACTCGACGAGACAAATACTTACATCTATCCCTACGCATGCGAAGGAGGTGACTGCAGCTGCAGCGATCCGCAGAATTGCAAGAAATATGCATTGGCAACCTGGAACATGTTCTTCTCAACTGGCCCTATGGTTACAAGCCTCGACTTCTGTAAGGGAAAGTTCCACAATCCCGTATACAATATTGGAACGATAAAGGCTGGGGAGACTGTAAAAACATCTGTATACGTTCTGTTCATGCGTCTGGATCTCAGGCAGTCGCAGGAATGGGAGATCAAGCTCAACATTTACTCTGATGAGGGCGTTAAGGCATCGATTCCTGTGAAGTTCTATGCAAGCGATCCAGGCTGGACTTAAAAGAATTGAAAAATTTTTACAGGTGACCAAAATGTTGACAAAAGTTGATAGAATCGGGAAGGACGATAGGGCTCTCAGCGCGATAGTCGGCGTAGTTTTGGTGCTCGCAGTGACAGTCGTTGCGGGACTCGCGCTTTACATGTGGTGGAATTCGATGCAAAGCGCTTCGCAGTCAACAGTCGGCGAGCAGACCAAGGCACAGATAGGTCAGATGATCAGAGAACATGGAACTGTTTCGATAACGATTCCGGGAAGAATGACGAACTGGGAGAAGAAATACAACTACCACTACACTTCTACATCCTTCGACTGGGACAACGACAAGGTCATCTACAAGCCACCATCCTCTGGGTTCTACGTAGGCTCCACTTACTACGAGAACTGCTACAAGGACGAGAGGTTCATAGTGGAGATTCCCGTCGTCATCCACAACCCCAACACCTTCGATCTCACAGGAGTCGAGCTGATCGTAGGCGGCCTTGAAGGGCGCCTTTGGTTCGTTCTTCACTTCAAGAAAACCCCCGACGGGCAGTACGTTCTCCTTGACAAAAACGGAACCGAATTCGCGGGAGTCCTTGGGTACGGGTATGCGAATAAAACGGATTCAGACAGTGATTACTACAAGTATTATTGGGGCGAACCGGGAAGTTACGGAATCAACGGGAGTAAAGAGATGCTAAACTACAGTAGTAGCGGGAATCTGACTACTACTACAAAACTGAATTACACGGATTATCAGGCTTGGGGCAATCGAAGTACCACGATATTTGCAAACAACACCTGGAGCCCCCTTGTTTTGAGGGATGAACACGGGAACAACCTTTATCCATACGCATGCAAGAACGGTAACTGCACAAATCAGAAGTACGCCTGGGCCACGTTCAACAACTTCTTCACGGGAAAAAGCGGAGGACCGACTTATGCGTTCTGCAAGGACAATCTGCACAATCCGGTGTACGACATTGGAACTATAAAAGCTGGACAGAGTGTGAAAACCTACGTTTACGTTCTCTTCGGCTATCTTGCGGAGAGAACGGGAACGCTTCCAGAGTGGGAGATAACGCTCGAAGTTCACTCCAACGAAGGGGTGGAAGCATCCCTGCCCGTGAAGTTCAGATTGGACGATCCAGACTGGGCATAATCCCCTTTTTTATGAACAGCAGAGGAGTCTCGCAGATAGTCTCTGCAGTCCTTCTCGTGGCCGTGGCAACGGTTGCAGCTACGGGTTACTATCTCTGGTTCACAGGCCTTCAGACAAGCACGCAGACGGAAATTGGCGAAAACCTGAAGAAGAGCACTTTGAGGCACTTAAATGAGCTCTCTATTCACGCTATTCCTGCTTACTACTTCTCCGATCGCAGATTTGTTCAGGAAATAGCTGTGGAGCTGGAAAACTTGGGTGTGTGCGATTACGAGGGAGTTCAGATGAAGGTGATGAGCGTTGAGGCGCTCAACGGAAGCGTTGAATGGATCGCCCTGCAGCTTCAGGATGGAGATCTTCTGGACATAAACGGCGAAAAGGCTGGAAGCGTTGAATGCCCGAAAAACTCCGGGATACCATTTTACAGGAAGGATGGGACGATCTGCGGTTTGAATTTTGACCCCTCGAGCAGGGAGTTGCTACACAATCCAACGTACCCCGTTGGACGCATTAGCAAGGGCGAGGGCAAGGAGGCAAGAGCTTATCTTTTCATTAGCTCCTCAGCTCCCGGAGACATCTTGATCAGGATATACGCATATAGCAAAGAGGGTGCGGAAGCCCAGAAGCTCATAAGGTTTGTGATCAAATAATGCCCAGCAACGTCGTTTCTGCAGTTCTTCTAACGGCGCTTCTCTTTACATCCCTAGTCTTGGCTGTTGATTTCGCCGTTGAAAGTGTGAAGAGCTTAAAAATGGCGATGGAGGCTGAAAGGGCTGAAGGAATACTGCAAAAATTTGCCTCGCTGGAGAACGGAAGCATATCTTTTTGGGGGGATGGAACTGTTCAGATAAGGGAAAGGGACGTTCTCCTCGACTACTGCGGGATTTCGGAGGTATTAAAAGCTTACAGCATCTGCTACAAGTACAACTTTTCCAAGTGTGTCGAAACCGTTCCCGAGGTCAGTGCGGAGAGCCGGGAGCACGGAGCTATCCTCAATCTGAAAGCCGTGAAGATCTTTCACGGCATAGTTTCGGAGCCCGGAAGGCATTCGATCTTGATTGAAAAGCGCATTTTGCAGGAAAACTGCAACACCTTTGAACTGATAAACCAAACAGAGGATCCCGCTTTGAACCTTTCTGCCAGAATTTCGGAGAAAACACGCTGCGGAGAAAATTTGCGTCTGGAGATTGATGCAGGAAACAGCAGCGAGAGCAGATATGCGGCGATTTTGGAAAGGGGGAAATTAGAAAAAGTAAGGAATGCGAGCTTTGAGGAGATTAGAGATTCATCGAGGTGGTTCTCGGAGATAGGAAATGGTAGTAGAAATCTTGAATACCTGATCGAAACCACTGGATGGCCTCCAGGTTTCTACGGCGTGCTCATATTCTCAAACAGCCACAGAAACGACAATATGACCTTTTTGGTTTTTGGAAACGCCTCCATAGATTACGGTTTTTCCAAGCTGAATTTCACCGATGTCGAGTGCATAAGAAAAAGAGTTGAAGAGGTGCGCATTTATGAGAAGGAGTGGAATTCCTAGTATTTTGAGGATCAGAAAGCGAGAGATTTTTGTGGATGAAAACTGGGAGGAGGAATTCAGAAATGCGGTCAGCTCCAAAAGCGGAGAAGTTTATCCTGTTGGTGATCACGCCTATGCGAGAATAGATCCCGTTTCCAGAACTTACGAGGTTTTGGAACCTCCGCTGAATGAGGAGGACATAAAAATTCTGAGCATCGCGAGGAATCTGATCCCGAGAAACATGTCTCTTAACTCGAAGAGCCTCAGGGAGACTTTTGAAGAGGCGATGAACTCCTTCTTCAAAACGTACTCTATACCGGGAAGGAAGCGCGTAAAGCTCGGCTACTACCTGTCCAGGGACTTTCTGGGCTACGGAAAGATAGATGCGCTGATGAGGGATTCAATGATCGAAGACATCAGCTGCAGCGGAGCAAATTTGCCCGTATACGTCTATCACCAGCTTTATGGCTCCCTCAGGACGAACATTGTTTTCGGAAAAGAGGAGCTCGATTCCTTTGTTTCAACCCTGGCGCAGCGCTGCGGAAAGCACATATCGATTGCCGAGCCCGTAATCGACGCCTCATTGCCTGATGGGAGCAGGGCAAACATAACATTTCAGAACGAGGTCTCCACCAGGGGCTCAACTTTTACCATAAGGAAGTTCAAGCAGAGGGTTCTGACACCCCTCGATCTCATAAGGTCGGGCTCGATATCGGCGGAAATGCTTGCGTATCTCTGGATTATGATCGAAAGAAAGGCCTCGATCCTCGTAGCTGGAGAGGTTGCAACGGGGAAGACAACCCTGGTCAATGCCTTTTCGCTTTTCATCCCAAGAAACATGAAGATAGTTTCAATTGAGGATACTCCAGAAATAAGGCTTCCGCACGAGAACTGGATACCGCTGGTAACGAGAATGGGGTTTTTCGGCGAGGGGAAAAGCATAACGATGTTCGACCTCCTCAAGGCATCGCTCAGACAGAGGCCTGATTACATCATAATCGGGGAGGTGAGGGGAGAAGAAGCTTTAGCTCTTTTCCAGGCCATGTCCACAGGACATCTGGCCCTCGGAACTATACACGCAAAGTCTCCTAAAGCGGTTATTGACAGGCTTGTCTCCCCTCCAATGAACGTTCCGAAAATCATGGTCTCGCTCTTGGACTGCATCTGCATGCAGACGGTTTTCAGGGATGAGGAGGGAATAAAGAGAAAGACGTCGGGGATCTGGGAGGTGGTCAGCGAGGATGGGAAAACGTCGCTAAGGGATGTTTTTGTTTGGAACGGGAGATCCTTCGAGTATAGGGGCAGCGAAAAGCTAAAAACAATATCGAAAATCCAAGGCCTTAATCTGGAAAAGGAAATGCATAGGAGAGCCGAAATTCTGAACGATTTGGTTTCCAGAAATCTTGATTTCGAGGAGTTCTGGAAGGTGGTTTCGGATGAATCTCTGGGTTCATAGACAGATCTATAGACTTTTCGGGAAGGAGATAGACTTCTCTCAGAAACTGCAGTCTTTGAATGTTGCGCTTGAAAAGGCAAACTCGAAATTCACGCCGGGCCTTCTAATTTCGCTGTTTCTGAGCCTTTTTTTATTGCTTTTCCTGTTTTCAGTGCTTTTGTTCGCATTTACAAGGCTTTTCTGGATTTTACTGGCTCCATTGCTGTCTTTTCTGATCTTTTTATATCCCTATTGCGGGATATACTCTAGGAAGGAGAAAATAGACTCTGAGCTTCATTATGCCTTCAGCTACCTATCAACGCTAGTTTCCGTTGGTGTAGCCCCAATTGAGGCCTTCAGATCGCTCAGCATGGACGAAACATTTGAAAAAGAGCTCAGAAGAGAATTTGAGCTGATAGTCATCGACACCGAAGTTTTCGGGAAAGATCTGATCACCGCGCTAAACAAGGCATTGCAAAGAACTCCATCGAAGAGGCTTCAGAACATCCTCCAGAGCATGATCTCCTCAATTCTGGCGGGAAGCGATTTGAAAAAGGTGTTGATGGATGCATCTGCTGAACTGTCAGAAGAGCAGAGGAGATCCTTTCAGAGAAAAATCTCCAATCTCAGCATTTTTGCCGAATTTTACGTAATAGTATGCCTTTTCGCTCCGGTTCTCCTGATAGTTTTCTTTCCAATCGTTGAAACCCTGGGCAACTTTCTGATGTTCAGAAGCTCTATTTTTGGAAGGCATTTCATAGAGCTGTTCGTGTTCCTACTGATTCCTGTTATTTCGATAGTTCTCCTCGTAATCCTCGATTTGATCCAGCCCAAGGAGGTGAAAATTTGATATTTCTGATCTTGCAGCTTATCTCAATCTTTGTAGGCATTTTTGCCTTCTTGGCTCTCCCGCTGAATTTTGACCAGAGAATTTACCTTCTGGTCCTCTTTTCGGCTCTTCCAGTATCCCTAAAACTGTACCTGGACAACTCAAATCTGAGGAGGAAGGAGGATGAGTTCACGACTTTTTTGAGGGATCTGACGCTTAACATCAGGACAGGGATGAGCATCACGAAGGCAATCGAGGTTACGGCAAAGGGAAATTACAGGGCGCTGAGAAGGGATCTGGAATCCCTGATGAAGAACTTACACTTAGGCATGCCTGTAGAAAGGGCTTTCGAGATTTTCGGAAAAGAGCAGAAAACAGGAAACATAAAGAGGTCGGTTTCGGTCATTTCTGTAGCCAGCAGGTCGGGAGGAAGGATTGGAGAGGTTTTGAGCCTTCTGACTTCAGAGCTACTGAGGGTGAGGGCAAACAGGGCTGAAATGGAGGCCTCGCTTCACGTTTACACAGCTAGTTTATACGTCATCTACTTCACCTTTCTTGGAATCGTGATTCTGAGCCTCACAAAGCTTCTGCCGGCGATGGCTTCGGCAGATATCAACGTCGACCTGCCATACTACACGCAGCTGCTGTTCAGGAGTTCCATGATAATTGCGGTTTTTTCGGGCCTAATTGCGGGAAAAATGGGGCATGGATCGATATACAAGGGATCGATTCACGCCTTAGTAATGTCCCTGATCTGCTTTATAAGCTTCTTCGTGCTGCAATTTTGATAAAACGAAAAATTTTAAGAGGATTTCAGCTATCATTTTCTCCTTCTGCCAGAAACGTCGCCGCTGCAGCAACAGCGATGGCTAAAATTGCAAGAACCGTGTATTGTTTGTAGGTCTCTTCCTTCACCTTCTCCGCACCAGAATAGCTTAAAAATGGGTGCCCAGAAAACCCAGAGCTTTAGCTCTGGGATGAATGAGCTTGGCTTTTGAACCGGCAGATGAGGGGAGGGGCGTAAAGCATCCCTTAACGCCGGAAGCTCCCGACTTCAGCTCACCTTACCCCCAAATTCATAAAAACGATTATGATAATATAGTATATGAATTTTTCTATAGAGCCAAACCAAATTTAAGAACTGCCCGGTAAAATTCGAAAAGATTAAGAGAAGATTAAGAGGAAATTTTCAGAGCTTCTGCTATGCCGCAGAAAATTGGAGATGAAGGGGAAATATTGGAAACAGTCCTCAAGGGACTCGAGAGGTTCAACGATATTAGGGCGCCAGAAGCAAGGGCCCAGCTTGTGGAGTTCAGAGAAGGTGAAATTCTGGTTAGATTTTCGGGCTACATGTGTTTTTCCTGCGGAGTGTTCGACTACTTCGACGACTTAATCTACGAACTTCGGGATTTTGGAATTGAGATCAAAATAAAAGATTTCAGAAGGGAAGGCGAGGATTGCTATCTGGTCACATACAAAATTAAAAATTTTTAAAACCCTGGTTTGCCCTTTGGGGAGACATAAATCTTTTCAAAACTTCTATACTATTCTTTTTAGCGAGCAAAAGTCTTATAAATCTAGAAACCAACAAGCTCACTACACAACCCAAATGTCGCGGATCCAGCAAGGACCCCGAAAAGGGCGTTTGCCCGTGATGAAGGGTAGCATTCTAATCCGCGGCATAGCTAAGGAGGACCGCAGGAATTTGCGGTCTGATGCGGGGCTTGTCAGCAGAGCATACTGGCAGGCAGGGGGACGTATTCACTTTAACCCCCGCCAATTCTGGTTGATCCTGCCAGAGGCCACTGCTATCCGGCTGGGACTAAGCCATGCGAGTCTAGGGGCTTGCCGCAAGGCAAGCACCGGCGGACGGCTCAGTAACACGTGGACAACCTGCCCTCGGGAGGGGGATAACCCCGGGAAACTGGGGCTAAACCCCCATAGGGGATGGATACTGGAATGTTCCATCTCCGAAAGTCCGCAAGGAGCCCGAGGATGGGTCTGCGGCGGATTAGGTAGTTGGTGGGGTAACGGCCCACCAAGCCTAAGATCCGTACGGGCCATGGGAGTGGGAGCCCGGAGATGGACCCTGAGACAAGGGTCCAGGCCCTACGGGGCGCAGCAGGCGCGAAACCTCCGCAATGCGGGAAACCGCGACGGGGTCAGCCGGAGTGCCGATGCTTGCATCGGCTGTCGGGGAGCCTAAAAAGCTCCCCAAGCAAGGGCCGGGCAAGGCCGGTGGCAGCCGCCGCGGTAATACCGGCGGCCCGAGTGGTGGCCACTATTATTGGGCTTAAAGCGTCCGTAGCCGGGTTGGTTAGTCTCCCGGGAAATCTGGCCGCTTAACGGTCAGAATGCCGGGAGATACTGCCAGCCTAGGGACCGGGAGAGGCCGAGGGTATTCCCGGAGTAGGGGTGAAATCCTATAATCCCGGGAGGACCACCTGTGGCGAAGGCGCTCGGCTGGAACGGGTCCGACGGTGAGGGACGAAGGCCAGGGGAGCAAACCGGATTAGATACCCGGGTAGTCCTGGCTGTAAACGATGCGGACTTTGTGTCGGACAAGCTATGAGGTT